>RCMZ01000095.1_pt1 | contig 52927 bp, 48 predicted proteins | sample 2041141 | NCBI WGS metagenome assembly RCMZ01 (sample SAMN09708263, study PRJNA481090) | Wastewater metagenome, whole genome shotgun sequencing project. | biome: sewage; isolation source: Davis station wastewater (DW) | place: Antarctica: Davis Station | collected 2010-03-01 | reverse complement strand
CTGGGCCACCCGATTGGCGCTTCGGGCTGCCGCGTGCTGGTGAGCCTGCTGCACGAAATGCTCAAGCGCGACGCCAAAAAGGGCCTGGCAACCCTGTGCATCGGCGGCGGCCAAGGCGTGGCCCTGGCACTGGAGCGCGGCTGAAACCCCCACCGACCCGCCCCCGCGGGAGCGAGGCCTGCCCGCGATGGCGCTAAGACATCCAGCATTTAGGTTGGCTGGCCCACCGCTATCGTGGGCTGAGCCCGCTCCCACAGGATTGGGTTCCAAATGATGTATGTGGCAGTCCTAACCTTCTCTGTGGGAGCGGGCCTGCCCGCGATAGCGATCTGTCAGGTAAATGAATGTCGACTGACACACCGCCATCGCGGGCAGAGCCCGCTACCACGGCGGGTCCAACAGCCATGCGAGTAACACAGAGGGGCAATTGGCAGTAAGATGCGCGGCCTTTTAATGGCCGTGCCCTCTTCTACTCAAGGAACCCCCATGCAACCGGATGGCAAACCCGCCTCGCGTCACTCCCTGGTTTTGTTGCTGCTCGCCAGCCTGAGCCTCGCAGCCTGCTCCCCCAGCGACCGTTCGCTCTCATCCGCCTCGGCGGTTCGTGGTGAGCAGGGCCAGGCTGGCGCAATGCTGGCGTATGAACACGAACTGACCCTCACCCTGCCCCTGGCGCAGATCGCGCCGCGCCTGGCCGAAACCCGCCAGGCCTGCGAAACCGCGCGCTTTGGGGCGTGCAACATCCTGCGTATCGAGCAAAGCGCCGAGCGCGCCGACATCACCCTGCGCATCGCCCCAACAGGGGTGGAGCCGCTGGTGGCGATGGCGGGCGAAGGAGGCGAACTGGGCCAACGGGTGACCAGCGCCGAAGACCTGGCCGACGCCGTGGCCGACATGCAACGCCAACAGGAACGCTTGCGGGCGCAGCAAGCGCGGCTCGATGACCTGGCCAAGCGCCGCGACATCAGCGTCAGCGACCTGATCGCCCTGAGCAAGGAGCAGGCTGGCATCGAAAACGACTTGCAGGCCCTGGCCCAAGTTGCCGCCGGCCACCAGCGACGCCTGGACACCAACCGCGTGACCCTCAGCTTCACCCCGTCCGACAGTAGCCAGCGCGCCTCCAACCTGCGCGAGGCCTTCGCCAACCTGCTGGACAACCTGGCCGACGGCACCGCCCAAGCCGTGGAAAAAGCCAGCTATACCTTGCCGTTCCTGATCCTCGCCTTCCCGACGCTGCTGCTGTGGGTATGGCTGTGGCGCAAATTCGTGCGCCGTCGCGCTTAACGCTTCATACACCGCTGATAACGCTCATCCACGCGCTTGGCGAACCAGGCCGTGGTGAGTTGGCGGGTGATTTTCGGGCTCTTGAGCACGATCCCCGGGAGCAATTCCCGGGGCAGCGCTTTGCCATTGGCCTGATCGGCCAGGGCAAATACTTTGCGATACAACGCGCTCCCTTCAAATTCCAGGCTGTCGCCCTGCTCCAATTGGCTGCGGATGCTCGGGTTGCGCATGCCCAACGACTTGCCCAGGGTGCGCACCGCCAATTCGGTACTGCCGGGCAGCAGCGAGCCATGGCGAATCAGGTCGCCGTCCAGGGCCAGGGGGATACCTGTGGCCTGGCTGACGGCGTTCTGGAACGCCGCATTGCGGCTGGCATACCAGCCGGCATTGAAGTCGGCGAAGCGGTACAGCGGCTGGCTGTAGTGGGCCGGGTAGCCCAGCAAATGGTCGATGCCGAAGTACATCCCACCGCGGCGGCTGAACACCTCCTCGCGGATCGAACCTTGCACCGCGTAGGGGTAATTGCGCGCCCGGGCCTGGGCGAAGGCGATGCTGACCTGCATCGGCCCGCCGGTGTGCACCGGGTTGAAGTTGCCGAACAGGGTGCGGCCCATGGGCACGCGGCCGATAAAGTCATCGAAGATCGCGCTGAGCTGCTTCTCCGTGCGCGCGGCACTCAGGCGATCGCTATAGGATTTACCGTTGGACGACGGCAACTTCAGCGCCGCACTGACCAAGAACGCCGGCACATGGACCTTGGCCGCACGCCGGTTGATCTCGGCGCGGGCGATCTTGCCCAGGCCCGGCACGGGCGGGTCGACCACGAAGGTGGACTCCTGCTCCGTCACCGCCAGCACTGCGCATAGGTTGGACTGATCGGGGCTGATGTTCAGCGCGGCGAAAGCGGCGTAGATGTCGGTGGCCCAGCCTGGGCGGTCGACCGTGCTGGCCGGCAGCAGGCGCACAATCTGCGCCCGCACCTCGGCCGGTTTCGGCGCCGGCGGTTGGCTGCGCTGGCTGCTGCAACCGGCCAGCAGCAACGCGGCGGCGGCCAGAGTGAGGGGTAAGCGTTGCATGGGAACTCCTGCGACAGGGAGGCGGCCAAGGCTGGCGCCGAGGACTTCGACCCCAGTAGCGCCACCCTGTTCCACGGCTAAGCTGGCAATGCCCGCCACGCTGGTATTCAATGGCCGGCCCGGGGCAAAAACCCCACATGGACGGTACCACCAGCGCTGGAGCCTGCAGCTTATGATGACCCTGGATTTCTTTATCACTTCACTGATTGTCGTGTTGATTCCCGGCACCGGTGTCGTTTACACCCTCTCCACAGCACTGGCGGCCGGCAAGCGCGCCAGCGTATACGCGGCGCTGGGGTGTACCACGGGAATCGTGCCGCACCTGTTGGCGTCGGTGCTGGGCCTGTCGGCGCTGCTACACGCCAGTGCGCTGGCGTTCCAGGGGCTGAAGTTCGCCGGTGTCGCCTACCTTCTGTACCTGGCCTACGCCACCTGGCGCGACCGCGCGGCCTTCGCCCTGGGCGACACGCCGCAGGCCAGCAGCGCCTGGAACATTGCCCTCAAGGCCTGCCTGCTGAATGTGCTCAACCCGAAACTGACGATCTTCTTCCTGGCATTCCTGCCCCAGTTCATCAGCCCCAGCGGCCCGGCGCCTGCGGTGCAGATGCTCAGCTTGAGCGCGGTATTCATGGCCATGACGCTCGCCGTGTTCCTGCTCTATGGGCTGCTGGCCCATAGCCTGCGCAGGCACGTCATCGAGTCGCAACGGGTGCAGGACTGGCTGCGCCGTGGCTTTGCCGCATCCTTCGCCGCGCTGGGGGTGAACCTGGCGTTCGCCCAGCGCTAGCGACAGGGGTTTCAGATCCCGCTAAGCGCCAGGTCCATGGCGAAGTAGGTGAAGATCAGGTCGGCGCCGGCGCGTTTGATCGAGCCCAGGGTTTCGCGCACCACGCGATCCTCGTCTATGGCCCCGGCCTGGGCGCCGAATTTAATCATCGCGTACTCGCCGCTGACCTGGTACGCCGCCAGCGGCAGGTTCGACACTTCGCGGATGTCGCGGATGATGTCCAGGTACGCGCCGGCCGGTTTGACCATCAACGCATCCGCCCCTTCCTGCTCGTCGAGCAACGACTCGCGCACGGCTTCGCGGCGGTTCATCGGGTTCATCTGGTAGCTTTTGCGGTCGCCCTTGAGGGCGCTGCCGCCGGCTTCGCGGAACGGGCCGTAAAGGGCCGAGGCGAACTTGGTGGAGTAGGCCATGATCGGGATGTGGCTGAACCCGGCGGCGTCCAGCGCACGGCGGATGGCCTGGACCTGGCCGTCCATCGCGGCCGAGGGCGCGATCACGTCGGCGCCGGCGCGGGCGGCGGCCACGGCTTGCTTGCCGAGGTTGTGCAGGGTCTGGTCGTTGTCCACTTCGGCGCCGTGCATCACGCCGCAATGGCCGTGCTGGGTGTATTCGCAAAAGCAGGTATCGGACATAACGATCATTTCCGGCACCGCGTCCTTGCAAATGGCCGACATGCGCGACACCAGGCCGCGTTCGTGCCAGGTGTCGCTGCCGTCGCTGTCCAGGTGATGGGGCACGCCAAACGTCATCACCGACTTGATCCCGGCACGGGCATAGCGCTCGATTTCACTGGCCAGTTTCTTCTCAGGAATGCGCCGCACCCCAGGCATGCTGGTGATAGGCACGAAATCGTCGATCTCTTCTTCGACAAAAATCGGCAGCACCAGGTCGTTGAGGCTGAACTCGGTTTCCTGGAACAGGCTGCGCAATGCCGGCGAGCGACGCAGGCGACGGGGACGGGCTTCGGGAAATTGGCTGGTCATGGGGTTTCCAAAAAATAGGGGCCAGGGGTATCAAGGCCCTGGCAGGTAAAACACCGGCACGGTGGGAGCGAGCCCGCTCGCGATAGCGGTCTTTCATTGAACATCGATGTTGGCTGCAAGGACGCTATCGCGAGCAGGCTCGCTCCCACAGGGAGGGGGCTTAAGCTTAAACGCCGCGCCCGGCCCGGGACAAACCGCGAGTCTATGGCCGACGCGGCAACCCGGGCATGCCGCGGATCAACAATTAGGGCGATCCGAGGCCTGGCGGGCGGTCAACGGACAGCGGGGACGTCCAACCCCCGTGCCACCGCCGGGCGGGCGACGAAGCGCTCCAGCACCCGCAGCACGTTGGGGAAGTTGTGGATACCCACCAGGTCCCCGGCCTCGTAGAAGCCGATCAGGTTGCGCACCCAGGGGAACACCGCGATATCGGCGATGGTGTAGCGCTCGCCCATGATCCAATCGCGCCCCTCGAGCCGCCCTTCCAGCACGCCCAGCAAGCGCTTGGCTTCGTCCACGTAGCGGTCGCGCGGGCGTTTGTCTTCAAAGTCCTTGCCGCCGAACTTATTGAAGAAACCAACCTGGCCGAACATCGGGCCCACGCCGCCCATTTGCCACATCAACCACTGAATCGTCTCGTAGCGCGCCGCCGATTCCTGGGCCAGCAGTTGGCCGCTTTTGTCCGCCAGGTAGATCAGGATCGCGCCGGACTCGAACAACGCCAGCGGCTGGTCGCCCGGGCCGTGGGGGTCGAGGATGGCGGGGATTTTGTTGTTCGGGTTCAGGGACAGAAACTGGGCAGACAGTTGATCCTCAGTCTCGAAACTGACCCGGTGCGCCTCGTAGGGCAGGCCGATTTCTTCAAGCATGATCGACACCTTGACCCCGTTGGGCGTGGGCAAGGAGTAGAGCTGGATCCAGTCCGGGAACTGGGCGGGCCATTTGGTGGTGATGGGAAACGCAGCAAGGTCGGTCATGGAAAGCTTCCGATAGCGATGGGAATGGGGCCTGCACGTGACGACGCGGGCCCTCGCGGCGGGCTGATTATAGGCGCAGCCCTACAATGATGGCACCACGCCTGGCTTGGCCGCGCTGACGGAGAAGAAAGTTTCCCCCGCACCATCGGCCCGCAGCGTCACGTCATACAAGCGCGAGGTGGCGCAGCCGCTCACGTTCCAAGTCTCGTGGACTTTCTGCAAGCCACCGGCGGCGTCCTTCTCCAGGGTCACGATGCGCGTGTCGACGGTGTCGACGCGGCGGCACGAGGCCTGCACGTCGAACATCATGTGCACGGTTTTATAGATATCGGCGCGCAGCACCGCGTCGGTCACGCTGGCGCCGCGGTAGGTCGGCCCCATGGCACAACCGGCCAGGGTCAAGGCGGCAAGGGACAGGGTCAGGGTGCGTGACAGCATCGAAGGACTTCCTTGTAGAGGGCGCCAGGGGTTGGCGAATGATCCGACCGACGCCCTGGCCATGGGTTCCGCCCTGGCCGTCACGCATCCGAAACATCCTGTGGTTAAAGTTCATCAACGTCCGATAGAGGCGAAGATAAAGTGCCTTCGCGCGTCAGATATCGAACCAAAACCCGTAAAGGGAATCTGAGGGTGACGCATCGGTGGATGGAACCACCCAATGACAGGGAAAACGCGCGCGGCCCCCGGCTCGTTGTGGACAGGTTTGTCAGCCTTAACCGAATGCGCCGAAGAACGATGAATCCATGAAAAGCCCTTTGCGTTTCGCCCGCTCCCTCAAGCCCCGCACTTACCTGATCCTGCCCGCGCTGTTGGTGGCCGGGGCGCTGTTTTTCACCTTCGAACCCCTGGAAAGCCGGGCCCAACAAGCCAATGGCACGCAGACCCTGGTGTTCTTGCGCCACGCCGAAAAACCCCAGGGCGGCCTCGGCCAGCTCAACTGCCAGGGCCTGAACCGGGCCATCGACCTGGCCACCCTGCTCCCGGAAAAATTCGGCAAGGCCAATTACGTGTTCGCCGCCAACCCCACGCGCAACGTTGAGGAAGGCGAATTCGACAACTCCTACAGCTACATTCGCCCCCTGATGACCATCAGCCCCAGCGCCATCAAGCTTGGCCTGCCGGTGAACATCGAGTATTCGGCCAACGACACCAGCGACCTGGCCCACGAGTTGCTCGACCCCAAGTATCACGATTCGATCATCTACACCGCGTGGTCCCACGGTTACCTGCCGGAACTCATCAACAAGGTGGCCGAAAAAGCGGTGGGGCAAAAAGCGCCGATCACCGAAGACTGGAAATCCAACGACTTCGACTCCCTCTACGTGCTGACCCTGACCTGGCACAACGGCAAGGCCACCCTGCTCAGCCACAGCTACAAGCAAGGCCTGGACAACGGCGAAGAGAACTGTCCGACCTGAAACCAGGCGATGCCCGGCACGCAATCACGGCCCTTGAGCCGGGACGCTGGGGTATCATCGCCGCCTCCCCCTGATTGTCCGGAACTCCCTGCATGCCCAACTCCCTCGCAGCCCCTCGCCGGGGCTGGTCGTTCTGGTGCAAACCCGCGCTGTTCGTCCTGGTGGCCTGTATCGGCCTCTACTACGTCAAGTGGTCGCCCTACTACTTCAAAGCCTTCGCCGCCGCCGATAGCCACAGCATCGGTGCCTCGATCCTCAACGATGCCCAGACCGCGCCCCTGGCGGCCGCGCTGAGCTACGCCCAGGTGTATTTCCTGGCGATCTGGAAAGCCGCGGTGCTGGCGGTGATTCTCGGTTCGCTGCTGCAAGTGCTGATCCCGCGGGACTGGCTGCTGCGCCTGTTCGGCCGCGCCGGCCTGGCTTCCACCCTGCGCGGCGGCCTGTTCGCCCTGCCCGGCATGATGTGCAGTTGCTGCGCCGCGCCGGTGGCGGCCGGCATGCGCCGCCAGCAGGTCTCGGTGGGCGCGGCCCTGGCGTTCTGGATCGCCAACCCGGTGCTCAACCCGGCCACCCTGGTGTTCATGGGCTTCGTCCTGGGCTGGGGCTTTACCGCGCTGCGCCTGGTGGCGGGCATCGTGCTGGTGCTGGGGGTGGCGCTGATCGCCCAACGCATGTCGCGCCCCGAGCAACTGCCGCAGGCCGCGTTCGAGGCGGTAGCCACAGCCACCACGGCGCCGACCCAGCCGTTCCTGCTGCGCTGGGGGCGGACCCTGTGGCACCTGTTCTGGAGCACCATCCCGGTGTACATCCTCGCCGTGTTGCTGTTGGGCGCGGCACGGGTATGGCTGTTCCCCCATGTCGATGGGGCCATGGCCGACAGCCTGCTGTGGCTGGTGCCGCTGGCGATTGTCGGGACGCTGTTCGTGATCCCCACCGCCGCCGAAATCCCCATCGTGCAGACCATGATGGCCCTGGGCATGGGCACCGGCCCGGCAGTGGCGTTGCTGATGACCCTGCCCAGCATCAGCCTGCCGTCGCTGCTGATGCTGCGCAAAGACTTCGACCGCCGCGTGCTGGTCACCGTGACGCTGCTGACCATGGCCATGGGTGTGGTCTGCGGTTTGATCGGCGCCGCGCTGCTGTGACCTAACCGCGCTGGCGGGCGCGCTCGCGCAGGTATTCGAGCACGCTCGCCTGGTCGCCGGCGAACTCGATGCGCTCGCCTTTGCTGGCCCGCTGAAAGGCGTACATCGGGTCGTAATATTCCTTGAGCAACCCCTCGATCCAGGCTCGGTGCAGGTCCACCGCACCACTGCGCGCCTGTTGCTCCAAGGCCGCGTCCAGCAGCGCCAGCAAACGCTGGTGCCGCTCGCCCCCCAGGCGTTTGCGGATGTTGTTGAGGCTGTCGCGCAGGCGTTGGGCGAACAGGGCAGAACCCTCGGCGCCGAAGCAGGTGACGAACTCGGCGCACAGGTCCACCACATAGTCGCGCAGGATCCGCTCCACGCGCCCGGCCACGCTGTCTTCGAGCCAAACCATCGGCAAGCGCTGCATCGCCTGGTACAACGCCAGGGGCAAGGCGCAACTGCCGACCATGCGGCTCTCGTCCTCGACGACGAAACTGGCGATGCCGGCGTCGCGCTTTTTCAGCACGTCCACCGCCAAGCGGTTTTCAAAATCGATGTTGGACGGCTGGCCCGTGGCCCGTTTGCCGAAGCTGGAGCCGCGATGGTTGGCGTGGCCTTCCAGGTCCAGGCCATTGCGCAGCTGGCTGAGCACGTCGGTCTTGCCGGTGCCGGTCATGCCCCCCAGCAGCACCCAGTCGCACTGGCCGACAGCTTGTTCCAGGGTATTGAGCAGGAAGGTGCGCATGGCTTTGTAGCCGCCGCCCACCCGTGGGTAGTCGATGCCCGCCTCGTCCTTGAGCCATTGCTGGACGATCTGCGAGCGCAGCCCACCGCGAAAGCAATACAGGTAGCCCTGGGGGTGAGCCCGGGCGAAATCGGCCCAGGCCTGGATGCGCGCGGCCTTGACCGCGCCGCACACCAACTCATGGCCCAGCACGATGGCTGCCTGCTGGCCCTGCTGCTTGTAGCAGGTGCCGACGCGCTGGCGTTCGGCGTCGGTCATCAGCGGCAGGTTGACCACGCCAGGGAAGGCGCCCTTGGTGAATTCCACCGGCGCGCGGGTGTCCATCAGCGGCCGGTCGTGGAGGAAGATGTCGCGGTAGTCGGTGATATCGATAGTCATCAATACACCTCGACCGCGTGGCTCTGTCGGGCCACCAGTTCACCGATGGGGGCCAGGTCCAGGCCCAGTTCGGCGACGACGGCGAGGAATGCGGCGTTGCCCTCGGGGCTCACGGCCACCAGCAGGCCACCGCTGGTTTGCGGGTCGCACAGCACACGCTTGTGCAGCTCTTGCAGGCGCCCGAGCCTGGCGGCGTAACTGTCGAAGTTGCGCAAGGTGCCACCGGGCACGCAGCCCTGCTCCAGGTAGTACTCCACCCCCGGCAGGCGCGGCACGCGGTCGTACTCGATGCGCGCCGTGAGGCCGCTGCCGTCGGCCATCTCCACCAAATGGCCGAGCAGGCCGAAACCGGTGACATCGGTCATGGCCGTCACCCCGTCGAGCTTGCCGAAACGGCTGCCAGGGGTGTTGAGGGTGCACATCCAGTCGCGGGCCAGGCCCACATCGGCGGCGCGCAACTTGCCCTTTTTCTCTGCCGTGGTCAGCACGCCGATGCCCAGGGGCTTGGTCAGGTACAGCAGGCAACCTTCAGTAGCGGTGTCGTTGCGTTTCATGTGGCGCTTGTGCACCAGGCCGGTCACGGCCAGGCCGAAAATCGGCTCCGGGGCGTCGATGGAATGACCGCCGGCCAGGGGGATGCCGGCGGCGTCGCACACCGCGCGGCCGCCGCGGATCACCTCGCGGGCGATTTGCGCGGCCAGCAGGTTGACGGGCCAGCCGAGAATCGCAATGGCCATCAGCGGGTCGCCGCCCATGGCGTAGATGTCACTGATGGCGTTGGTGGCGGCGATGCGCCCGAAATCGAAGGGATCATCGACAATCGGCATGAAAAAGTCAGTGGTGGAAACGACGCCGCGCTCGTCATCGATGGCGTACACCGCCGCGTCGTCGCGCGAGCTGTTGCCCACCCACAATTTTGGGTCCAGGTTCTGCGCGCCACTGCCGGCCAGGATCACCTCCAGCACCTGGGGCGATATCTTGCAGCCACAGCCTGCGCCGTGGCTGTACTGGGTCAGGCGGATGGGCTCGGACATGGGGTATACCTCTGCAAGTGGAGGGCCGCGATTCTAGCAGAAGCGCCACCCGCCCCCGGGCGAGGTGCAATCAAAGTGAATTTTCCAGCGCCGCGGGGATCAGTCGTTAAACAACAGGGAGGATTACACGGGCATGAACAACGCAAAACTTTTCGTCATTGAGTACCGCCTGCACGGACAACCCAAGTCATTCATCATCCGCCAGGACAAAATGAACGACGCGGAGGCCTGGCACTGGGCCAGTTGCGATGCGGGCGTGGGCAGGATCGGCCGCTTCGGCCTGGAAAAAGTCAAGAAAACCACCCCGCCGCTGGCCCGCCAGTACGGCATCGAAGACGTTACGTGGCGCCTATCCAGCTGACCCGCCACAGTGCGTAGGTAGCAAGTGGGCGAGCCCGCCTGCTACCTACGCACACTCGCCGGCGGTCTTGGGGCATGATGGCCAGCATCGGCCCCAGGAGTGCGGCAATGCACAACACCCCCACAGTTTCCCTTGCCTTGCGCTCCTATTCGGGCCAGGTCGAGTTGCATGACCACCACTTCCACCAAATCGTACTGCCCCAATCGGGCGCGATGCAGATCGAACTCGACGGCCGCGCCGGCCAGGTCGACTGGCGCCAGGGCGTGGTGATTCCCGCCGGTGCGCGCCACGCCTTCATGGCCCAAAGCAACAACAGCTTCCTGGTGCTGGACGTGCCCCTGGCCCAAACCGTGGCCGGGCCGTTGAGCGAACAGCGCTTCTTCGCCGTGGCGCCGGATATCCGCCATTTGCTGGATTACGCCAGCCGCAGCGCGCCGCTGATGCTCGCCTCGCCCGCGCTGGCGGCGTCCTGGAGCACCTTGCTGCTGGCCTCCCTGACCCACACCCCGGCCAAGCCGCCCAGCCCAGACGCCCAGCTATTGGCCCGCGTGCAGGAATTCATGGCCCGGCACCTGGCCCGCGACCTCACGGCGCGGTGTATCGCCCACGCTTGCGGCACCAGTGAGCGCAAGTTGTACCTCTTGCTGCGCGAGCACCTGGGCTGCACGCCGTTCACCTACCTCACCCGGTTGCGCCTGGACCGCGCGGCAGACCTGCTGCGCGACACCCGCGTGAGCATCAGCGATATCGCCCAGCAGGTCGGTTACGCCGACCAAAGCGCCCTGACCCACGCCCTGAAAAAAAACCGCCAACTGACCCCCGGCGCACTGCGCAGGGGCTGATCCGGCAGCCCTGAACAAACCGCGTGCAGCCTGGCGCAAGATCGCCCCAGGTCCGGGCGCTATGCTGCCCGGCAACTTCCGACCTTCAGGCACGCACCATGACCGCACGGCACACCCCGCCCAATCCGCATAGCGCCACCGCCATTGGCGTGATCGCGGTGTTCCTCTGGTCGTGCCTGGCCCTGCTGACCACCCTGACCGCCGGCATCCCGCCCTTCCAGTTGCTGGCCTCAAGCTTTGCCGTGGCGTTCGTCGCCAGCCTGGGCGTGCTGGGCTGGCGCGGGCGCGCGGGGTTTCGGGCATGGCGCCAGCCATGGGCCGTGTGGGTAACCGGGTTCGTAGGGATTTTCGCCTACCATGCGCTGTATTTTTTCGCCCTGAAAGCGGCCCCCGCCGCCGAAGCCAGCCTGATCGCCTACCTCTGGCCCCTGCTGATCGTGCTGCTGGCGGCGCTGAGCAGCGGCGAGCGGCTCAAGCCCCGGCAATTGCTGGGGGCGCTGCTGGGCCTGGCGGGCACCGCGTTCATCATGCAACTGCGCAGCCATGACGCCGCCGGGGCCGCACCCATTGCCGGCTACGCGGCAGCCCTGGGCTGCGCCTTGGTGTGGTCGAGCTATTCGGTTATCAACCGGCGTTTCAGCACGGTGCCCAGCAGTTTCATCGGCGCGATCTGCGGCCTGGTGGCCGTGGCGGGGTTGGCGTGTCACTTGGCCTGGGAAACCACCGTGCAACCGGCCCCGAGCCAGTGGGCGGCTATCGTGGGCCTCGGTTTGGGGCCGGTGGGGCTGGCGTTTTTCGCCTGGGACCACGCCACCAAGCACGGCAGCCTGGCGATGCTCGGCGCCTTGTCCTACCTGGCGCCGCTGGTCTCCACCCTGCTGCTGATCGCCGTCGGCCAAAGCCAGGCCAGCGCGATTCTGATCGTGCCGGCACTGCTGATTATTAGCGGGGCAGTCATCGCAACACGGCGCGACACGGCCTCTTGAACATCGGGCTGGAGCCTGTCGCAAGAGCCGTGGGATGATGCCGCCCTTGCGACTTTTCCGGAGACCCTCATGTTCTTGCTCGGCAAAAAAGCCATTGTTTTGCTATTAGCGGCCAGCGCCAGTCTCGGCGTGCACGCGGCCCCCGCGCCTCACGTTACACAGCCCATTGCGGCTGCGCAGCAGGTCCAACTACTAGGGGGCAAGTTCACCCTCAAGCTGCCGCCGGGCTTTGAATCCAGCCCCCTGCCTGCGGGCGAAGCCGCCAGCGGCACGGCCGGGGCGACGGGCACGATGTACGCCAACCCGCAGACCCAAAGCGTGGTGCTGGTGGCCGAGAACCTGCGCACCGACGGCGTGACCATCAAGGACAACGACAAAACCTTTCTCGACAGCGCCGCCAGTAACTTCCTCGACCAACAACGCAAGGCGCTGCCCGACTTCACCCAGCAGGACCAGAAAACCCTGACCCTGGGCGGCCTCGGCGTGCGCCAGATCGACAGCCACGCCACCCAGGGCGGCGGCAAGACCCTAAGCACCACCCTGCTGGCGGGATCGGGCAACCGCACCCTGGTGGTTCAGGTAATTTCCCGCGAGGACGCCTTGGCCAAGCACCGCGAACTGGTCAAGTGGATCACAGCCGTTAAATAACTGCGGCCCAGGGCGCCAGCCTGTACCTGCTGGCACCCACGCAAAACGCTCATTACGTCAGATCAGCCAGGTTCGCCTCACTGCGGTTCATGCGGTACAAGCGCACCGGCCGGTCATGGAAGTCCAGCACCTGAAAATCCTTGAACCCGGCCTTTTGCGCGACCTTCAGCGAGGCACTGTGGGCCGGTTCGATAATCACCACCACCGAGGCCAATTGCCGGCGGCTGAACACATGCGCCAGCACACCCTTCACGGCTTCGGTGGCCAAACCCTGGTTCCAGAAGCGTCGGGCCAATCGATAACCGAGGTTGAGCTCCTGCACATCGCCAACCTGCTCCGGGGATACTCCACAGAACCCCACGAACGCCTTGGAAGCCTTGTCCACCAAGGCCCAAGGCCCCATGCCGTGGGCGGCGTAGCAGTCCAGGCAAGCATTGAAGAAGCGGCGCGTGGCGTGCTCATCGCACACCCCTCCCACGGAAAAGCGCATCACCTCGGGGTCGCTGAGCATTGTGCCCAGGGCCGGCAGGTCTTCGCGGGTCAGTTGCCGCCCCAGCAGCCTAGGGGTTTCAAACAGGTACATGGCTGGCTCCTTGCCAGGCCCCATGAAAAACGTTCAGCGCTTGCACGCAGGCCGCTTTGGCGGGGCCGGGATCTGTGAACGTAAACGTCAAGGTTGAAGTATTTGGCCTACACCTGCTGGTACTTGCCATTGGGGCGGATTGGCTCGATGGCACGATTGAAGCGCTCGGCCAACGCCGCGTCGCCCTTACGCACGGCGGTGCCGGCACCGCCGCCGAAGTACTGAGCGCCTTCATAGGCCTTTGCCCGCGTCAGCGGGCATCGCGTCCAGGCACCCTGCCACCTCAAAGAGGCTGTTTCGCAGCACGTTGTTCAGTTGCCGCAGCCCCGTTATAAAAAATCACTGTTTTATTGCCTGCTTCGAGGCCTACCGCGGCTTGCTGTGTTCCGCCGCGTGGAGCGCCAGGTAGGTGTCCAGGTCCGGGCCAGCCAAGCCGAGCAGGCCGACGATCTGCGCCATGAAGCTCACCGGTGCCGAACCCGGCGCCGTGACCACCCGGCCATCGGCCACTGCATAAGGCACGTCCTGGTAGTGCGCGGCGCCGGCATAGCCGGTCTGCACCAAGTTAGCCGCCGAGTTGGAGGTGTGGCCCACATGGTCCAGGATCCCGGCCTGGGCCAGCACCCGGGTGCCGTCGCAGATGCCGGCCACGATCAGGCCACGCTCATGGGCCTCGCGCACCAGGGCGCTGACATCGGGAGCCTGTTCGGTCTGCCAGATCGTGCCGCCACAAACTATCAATAGGTCCACCTCCTCGAGGCGAATGTCTTCGATCGCCAACTGCGGTGTAACCGACAGACCGCCGCTGGAGGTCAGCGGTGCGCCACCGGGTGCGGCGTACAAGGTTTCGATACCGAAATAGCAACGGGCCGTGGAGTTAATCAGGGCGGTTTCCCAGTCGGAAAAATTCTCGGTAATCAGGGTGATGGCGCGGGTCATGGGAAGTCCTTTTCGGATGGCAGGGGCGGGGAATCTAGCATGGCGCGGGTCAGTCGGGGTCGCGCAGCAGGTAAGTGTCCATGATCCAGCCGTTGGCCTGGCGTGCGGCCTGGCGGGTGCGCTGGATGTCGTCGGCGACCTCTTTGAGCGGCCCGGCGATGAGGATTTCGTCGGCCGTGCCCAGGTAGGCGCCCCAATAGATGTAGCGGTCGCGGTTGGCGACCTGCTGATAGGCGTCCTCGGCGTCGAGCATCACCACCAGACTGTCGGCGTCGCTCACCTGCCCCGCCGCCAGGCGCCGGCCGGTGGTGATCTCGACACTGCGGCCGATGCGGTTGAGGGGTACTTTGTGCCGCGCCGCCAGGGCCTGCACGCTGGTGATACCGGGAATTACCTCGAACTCGAAGTGGCAGCGGCCCTCGGCGAGGATCGCACGCAGGATGCGGATGGTGCTGTCGTACAACGCCGGGTCGCCCCAGGCCAGGAAAGCGCCGGTTTCGCCGTCGGCCAGCGCTTCGTCGATCAGGCGCTCGAAGGTGTTTTGCTTGTCGCGGTTGAGGTCCGCCACGCTGGCGCTGTAGTCCACACCGCCGCGCACGCGCTCGGGGCAGTGGGCTTCGATGAAGCGGTAAGCGCGCCCAGCACTGATGTAGCGCTGGCAGATTTCGTGGCGCAGGTCGGTGAGTTTTTCCTTGGCTGGCCCCTTGTCCAGGATGAAAAAGCCATCGACCCGGTTCAGCGCATTGACCGCTTGCATCGTGATGTACTCGGGGTCGCCGGCGCCGATGCCGATAATCAGGATTGTTTTCATGTGGTGCCTTCACTCCTCGCCAGGGGCCGGCAAGCGCAGGCGCCAGCGGCCATTGAATTGCAAATGGATGCGCGCCAAGGGCTCGACATCGATCAGCGTGAACGCCCCCGGCGGGCCTTGCAGGGCATGCACCAGGGCCGCGCGCACCACCTGCGGGTGGCTCACCGCCAGCCAATGACCGGGGCGGGTGGTGAGGCTGTCCATCCAGGTGCCGACCCGGTGGCATAACATCGCTATCGACTCGCCACCATGGGCCGCGCTGCTGCTGTCACTCAACCAGCACTCCAGGGCTGGGGCCTCGTCGCGTTGCAGCTGTTTGATCGGTAACCCGGCCCAGCGCCCCATATCGCAGTCGCGCAGTGCCGGCTCTAGGGTTGGCGCACAGCCAAACTGTGCGGCGGTCTGCCGGGCCCGCAGTTCAGGGGCGCTGAGCAGTTGCCAGGGCGGGGGCAGCATGGCAACTGCGCCTGGCTCCAGCAGCGGTTCGTCCAAGGCAAAACGCGCGAATTTCTGTGCTGCGGTGCGGCCATGGCAGACCAGGGTCAAGCGGGTGGCTAACACGGAGGGCCTCCATGGGGGAATCGAACGCTTCGGAATGTGGGGCTTTGTAGCATTTGTCGTAGGCATTTTCTCGGGTTCTTCCCCTATTGGTGCTTTTGCGGCCTAACGCTAGGCCCATGGCCGGCACGCGCTGCGCAAGCCTTGCTGTAAGGCAATTCTGCGTATTTTGAAGGGGTATCCACAGCAGCAAAAATTCACTAGACATGTAGTGTTGATTACACAAATACTGTTTTAACGGACTATGAAACAAAAACGACACTGCCCGTGCCGGAGCCAGGATGCCCCCCCTCAGAGACTTGATAACCAGCGCTGCCTTGGATTTGACCCCCTCGGAACGCAAAGTCGTGCGTGCGCTGCTCGATCAGTACCCGCGCAACGGCTTGGGCGCCATGTCCCGCCTCGCCGAGCGGGCCGGAGTCAGCGACCCCACCATCGTGCGCTTGGTCAAGAAACTCGGCTTCCCTGGCTACGCCGAATTCCAGGAAGCCCTGCTCAGCGACATGGACCAGCGCCTGCGCTCCCCCAGCGCCCTTTTGCAACAACATGCCCAGGTTCATCAGGACGATACCTGGGGCCAGTATTTGCACGACTGCCAACGCGCCCTTCAGGAAACCCAGGCCCTGACCCAGGCCGAAGACGTGCGCATCCTCGTGCAATGGCTGCTCGACAACCGCCACCTGGTGCATTGCTATGGCGGCCGTTTCAGCCATCACCTGGCCCAATACCTGCTCAGCCACCTGCGCCTGTTCCGCCCCGGCTGCCATGCCCTGGAAGACTGCGCTCGGCTGGCCGACGCCATGCTCCAGGTGCAGCACCACGACACCGTGGTGATCTTCGACTACCGCCGCTACGAGGCCCGTGCCCTGCGCGTGGCCACGGCGGCCAAGGCCCGGCATGCGCGGGTGGTGCTGTTCACTGATATCTACGCCTCGCCGTTGCGCGAATTGGCCGACCTGATAATCAGCGCGCCGGTGGCCTCGGGCGCGGCATTCGACACCCTGCTGCCGGCCATGGCTCAGGTCGAGGCGCTGATCGCCTGCATGACCCGCCGCAGCCCCGACCTGGCGGAGCGACTCGATAGCGTGGATGCCTTGCGCAACGAGTTCGGTGTCCACCTGCTGGAGGAAAGATGACCTTGCCCACTGCCGAAACCGGGCTCTACGAGCAGCCCCCATATACTTTGCACCACGAAGACTCGAGCCACCCGCTGATCCTCGTGTGCGAGCACGCCAGCCGCTACATTCCGCCGGCCCTCAATGACCTGGGCCTGAGCCCGCAGGCGGCCGCCGAGCATATCGCCTGGGACATCGGCGCCCTGGAGCTGGCTCGCGGCTTGTCCCAGGCCCTGGGCGCGACCTTGCTCAGCGCTAACTATTCGCGCCTGCTGATCGACCTCAACCGCCCACGCCACGCCGCCGACAGCATCCCGGTGCGCAGCGAGATCTACGATATCCCCGGCAACCAGGGCCTGAACGAGGCCGCCCGCGACTACCGCCGCCAGTGCCTGTTCAAACCCTTCCACACCCGCCTGGGGGAACTGATCGAAGCACGCACCGTTGCCGGGCGCGAAGTGCGCGTCGTCGGCATCCATAGCTTTACGCCGATCTATTTCGGCCAACCGCGCACACTGCAAGCCGGGGTGCTCTATGCTCGGGCACAGGCCTACGCCCAACGCGTGGTCGAAGGCCTGCAACGCCACGGCCTGAACGCGGCCGGTAACCAACCTTATGAAATCGACCCCCTGTCGGATATGACCGTGCCCGTGCACGGCGATGCCCGGGGGATCGATGCTGTATTGATCGAGGTGCGCAACGACCTGCTGCGCACCCCGCAAGCCGTGCAGCGCTGGACGGAGTATCTGGCGCCGCTGTTGTAAACCTTGATCGCCGACAAGCGCACCGACGCTATGACCTGGCATAGCATTGCAATACCATCGAGCGCCAGGCAGAGCGCACAATAAGCACCGGCACCCCGCCCATTGGCCGTGACCGGGGTCAAACCCGTGGAAAAGACAGTGATAGTCAGGCTCATCCCGCCAAAGCTGGCGCGTAGGAGCCCATTGATACAGGAGTGCATCCATGCTGGTGTTACGCCCAGTCGAGTCAACCGACCTGCCCCATTTGCAGCAACTGGCCCGCGAAAGTCTGCTGGGCGTCACATCCCTACCGGATGACACCTCGCTGTTGCAGGCCAAAATCGATGGCTCCCTGCGGTCCTTCGCCAAGGACGTGGACGAGCGCGCCGACGAGAGCTACTTCTTCGTCCTGCAGGACAGCTTTAGCCAGCGCCTGCACGGCTGCGCCGAGATCATCGCCACCATCGGCTTCAAAGAGCCGTTCTACAGCCTGCGCAATCGCACCTTCATCAGCACCTCGCGGGAGCTGAACATCCAGCACGCAGTGCCGGCGCTGTCGCTGTGCCAGGACCTCAACGGCCACACTTTGCTGCGCGGTTTCCACGTCGACGACGCCCTGGTGCGCGGGCCTTACGCCGAGTTGGGGTCGCGCGCACGCCTGCTGTTCATGGCCGCCCACCCGCGGCGTTTTGCCGAGGCCGCCATCACCGAGATCGTCGGCTACTACAGCGAAGACATGAGTTCGCCCTTCTGGGATGCCCTGGGCAAGCACTTCACCGACCTGCCCTACGCCGAGGCCGAGCGCCTCAGTGGCCTGCAAAGCCGCGAAGCCATCACCCTGTTGATGCCCCATCACCCGATCTACATCCCCATGCTGCCGCAAGCGGCCCAGGACTGTATCGGCAAACCCCACCCGGATGGCCGCGACGCCATGGACATGCTGCTGCGCGAAGGCTTCGAACCCCACAGCTACGTGGACATCTTCGACGGTGGCCCAACGCTTTATGCGCGCACCGCTAACATCCGCTCCATCGCCCGCAGCCAGCTTCTGACCACAGTGCGCCGGGCCCCCAGCGGCAAATTGGGCCGCTACCTGCTAAGTAACGACAAACTGCGCGATTACCGCGCCATCGTCGCCGAACTGGAGGAACCCCTGGAGGGGAAGGTCGGCCTAAGTGATGACATGCTCGAAGCCTTGCGCCTGGACGAGGGCCGCACTGTGCGGTTGATCGCCCTGTGACCTTGCCCCGAGCCCAAGAACTACGCCTGGATAGGCGCGCCCAAGGAGCTGCACCATGATCGTCCGCCCGGTGAATATCACTGACCTGCCCGCGTTGCAGGACCTGGCCCGGCATGTAGACCCCGCGCTGACCAGCCTGCCCATCAGTGAAGAGCGCATGGCCCATCGGGTGCGCTGGTCGCAACGCACCTTCGCCCAACAGGTCGAGCGCGCCGATGCTGACTACCTGTTCGTGCTCGAAGACGACGACCAACGCCTGCTCGGCGTCAGCGCCCTGGCTGGCGCGGTGGGCGAGCGCGAGCCTTGGTACAACTACCGGGTTGGCCTGACGGTGAACTCGGCGCCGGTACTGGGCATCGAGCGGCACATTCCGACCCTGTTCCTGAACAACGAAATGACCGGCCAATCCCAGCTCTGCTCGCTGTTTCTGCGCCCGGACCTGCGCAGCGTCGGCAATGGCCGCTTGCTGTCCACGGCGCGGCTGCTGTTCGTGGCTGAGTTCCCCGAGTTGTTCGGCGAAAAACTCATCGCCGGGCTGCGCGGCTGCACCGATGAAGAAGGCTGCTCGCCGTTCTGGGACAGCCTGGGCCGGCACTTCTTCAAGCGCGACTTCTTCCACGCCGACCACCTCTCGGTGATGGGCAACAAGGCCTCCATCGCCGAACTGATGCCGCGCCAGCCGCTGTACACCTGCCTGCTCACCGAAGAGGCGCAAGCGGTGATCGGCCAAATGCACCCCAACACCCGGCACGCGGCGCAGATCCTCCAGGCCGAGGGTTTCAGCTACCACAATTACATCGATATTTTCGATGGCGGCCCGCTGATCGAAGCCGCGGTGGGCAACATCCGTGCCGTGCGCGACAGCCAGTCCTTGACCTTGAGCATCGGCACCCCGGACGACGAAGCCCCGACCTGGCTGATCCACAACCGGCGCCTGGAAAACTGCCGTATCACCGCCGCCAAGGCGCGCCTGGTGGGCAATCAGTTGCTGATCGACCGCCTCACCGCCAAACGCCTGCAACTGCAACCCGGCCAATCGGTACGCGCCGTGCCCATGGCCCTGCGCCACATGCAAGCTGTCGCCGCGTAACCCTCGCGGTAGCCGCTGGGGTGCGCAGCGCCCCTCGGTGGTGTGGCACCGGGCCAATTTTTACGGCCGCTACGCGACCGAGCGCGGGCGAGCCCGTTTGCTACACCAGTCTCCCCAAAACACCTGCCAAGGTTGACGAACGGTCATGCCAGTGTTCAGATGCCGCCCTGTTTCAGGTGCCTCCTGCCGCCGTGCATGAGGTGAAACGGGAAACCGGTGCGCCCTCCCAGGGCTAGTCCGGTGCTGCCCCCGCAACGGTAAGCGAGTGATGGGTTCAATCAGCCACTGTGCCTCACGGCATGGGAAGGCGAACCCCTCCAGCCTCGCAAGCCCGGAGACCGGCCTGGAATGTTTGTTTGGCAAAAACCTGCGGTGGGCGGGCATGGGCCGGTATCGGCGTGTGCCCGGTACTTTCTCCTGCGTGCTTCTGCGAAAGAAACTTTTTCGAGAAGACCAAAAAATGAATCAACTCCAAACCTTGCGTGCCCGGGCCCTGTGTCCTGCGCCCTTGCATGCCTGCGCGGCCCTGTGCGGCGCCCTCCTGAGCCCGGCCCTGCTGGCCGATGACAGCGCCCTGACCCTCGAACAACAAACCGTCAGCGCTCCGTCCGTGGAATCCACCACCGTCGCCGAGATGGCCAAGTACGGCAGCAAAGTGGAGATCGTCAGCCGCGAGCAGATCGAGCGCGCCGGCCCCAGCAGCGACATCTCCCGCGTCCTGCAGATGTACGTACCGGGCCTATACGTGGCGCCGAAAAACGGCCCGTTCGACTACGGCACCTATTCCCTGCTGGGCGGGCGCAACGACGACACCCTGATCCTGCTCGACGGCGTGCGCCTGAACAATCGCCTGTATGGCGGCATTTACATCGACACCCTGCCTGCCAACGCCATCGAGCGCATCGAAGTGCTCAAGGGCGGCCAGAGCCTGCTGTTCGGCACCCAGGCCGTGGCCGGCGTCATCAATATCGTCACCCGCAGCCCGCAAAGCCGCGACATCGGCGGCGAGGTCAACCTGGGCCTGGACAGCTTCATGGGCAAAACAGGCGACGCCCGCGCCGAGCGCATCGTCAGCAACGGCTGGGGCGACCTGGGCCTTTTGGCCTACGTCAGCCACAACGTCTCCGACGGCTACCAACCGTTTCGTAACCGCGACTACAGCGCCAACACCACGGACAAAAAGCGTTCCTACGAGGTCACCACCTTCGGTGCCAAGGCCATCCAGGCGTTGGGCGACGATGCGCGCCTGGAGCTGTTCTACCAATACTCCGACGCCAACCTGGACTTCGCCCGGCCCGCCAACAACCGCAAAACCACCAACGACCGCGTGCAGCAAATCGCCACGGCCACCTTCGAGCACAGCCTCAGCGAACGCCTGAGCTATTTCGTCAAAGGCCACGTCAACGACTGGGACACCCGCTACACCCGCATCAACAACGCCCCGGGCGGCGCCACCACGGTGGTCAACGACAAGGATTACTGGGGCTTCACCGACTGGGGCGTGCAGGCCGAAGGCAAGGCCGAACTGGACGGCGGCCACGTGCTGGTGTTCGGCGCCGACAACCAGTGGTTCAAGGGCCAGGACGATGTGCTCATCATCGACGACAACCAGGCCCAGGCCCACGCCCTCTACACCCAATTGCGCCCGGTGATCGCCGCCCTGCCCGACTGGCACCCCAGCCTCGGCATCCGCCACGAAGCCATGAGCGGCGGCGATAGCGCCACCGTGGGCATGCTCACCTCGCTCTATGACCTCAACCCCAACTGGCAGCTGCGCGGCCAGTACGGCAGCGCCTACAAGCTGCCCAACGCCGAACAGTTGTTCGCCCGCGAAGACGATGAAATCGGCAACCGCAACCTCAAGCCCGAAAAAAGCCGCAACGCCGAGCTGGGGCTGGACTACAAGGGCGAACTGCTGAACCGCGACTTCAGTGCCAGCGTCACTGGGTTTAGGCGCAAGATCACCGACCTGATTGCCCTGGACGACATCCACTGGACCAACAGCCAGGGCGAGGTGCGGGTGCGCGGCGTCGAACTGGACGGCAAATGGCAGCTGGACGAGCGCTGGAGCCTGTCGGCGGACATGACCCGCAACCTGGTGGAAGGCAACCACGGCGTCACCCTGACCAACATCCCCAGCTTCTTCGCCCGCTCGCGCCTGGCCTTCGACGCCGACAATCGCCTGTGGGGCGTGGCCGGCGCGGTGCGCTACATCCGCAGCGTGGTGGGCGCCAAGGAGGTGGAATACGGCCACTACGCGGTAGTGGACGCCGACGCCTACCGCTACCTCGACAACGCCCGCCAGCACCGCATCAGCCTGCTGGTGGAAAACCTGCTCGACCGCGACTACGTCACCAGCCGCGCCAGCTCGGTGGACAACCTGGGGCGCCCGTTCACCAGCGAAGTGCGCTACACGTACCGCTTCTGATGAACACCCCACGCCCATACCAACAGGTGCTGTTCGTCGGCCCGGGCCTGCGTGACGGCTCGCAAGGCCAGGCCTTTGCCGCCGCGTTGCGCACCTTGCGCGGCGCGGCGCCGAACGAGCGGATCATCGACACCCTGCACAGCTTCGACGGGCTCTGGCAGGCCCTCCAAGCACCGCGCCAGCACCTCGGCGAGCAGGTGCTGGTGGTGGACCTGGAGCCCGCGTCCGACAGCGCCTACCTGGACTGGTTGCGCGATGAGCTGGCGCGCCGCGCGGCCGCCCACCCGCAGGCGCCAAGGCTCTGGGTCACCGCCTCGGCCCTCGGCCGCCGGGGCCTGGAGGCCGACGCGGTGTGCGCCGAGGTGGCGCGCAGCGAGCGCCACTTGCCCTGCGAGCGGGTGGCCCCGGTGGCCGCCGACCCAGGCTGGGAACACCCGCCGGCCCACGCCCGCCACCTGTTTTTGTGCACCGGCCCGCGTTGCGTGCGCCGGGGCGCCCTGGCGCGGTGGAAAACCCTGCGCCGCCATTTGCTCGACCATCACCTGGTAGAAACCCCGGGCGGCGTGCTGCTGACCCGCACCGCTTGCCAGTTCCCATGCAACCGTGGGCCGCTGCTGACGGTTTACCCCGATGCCTGCTGGTACCGCATCGCCACCGACGACGACGCCCGGCGCCTGGTGGACGAACACCTGCTGGGCAATAGGCCGGTTGCGGCCCTGCTGATCCATCCGCCCCCAGGAGGCGTGCCCGATGCGTAGATTCTTCGTTGCCGCTACGTGGCTGTGCCTGGCCGCCCCAGCCTTTGGCCAAACCTATGGCAACTGCGGCCAAACCTGGGCCGTGGCGCAGCCGCCGCAGCGCATCGTGGCCCTCAACCAGCACAGCGCCGACACCCTGCTCAGCCTCGGCGCCGGCGACTTGCTGGCCGGCGTGGCCTATATCGACGACGACGGCGCAGCCATTGAACACGGCGCCTATCGCGCCATCCCGGTGATTTCCCGGCTCTACCCTTCAGCCGAAGTGCTCTATAGCCAGCATGCCGACCTGGTGGTGGGCGGCTTTGCTTCGGCGTTCGACAACAACCTGACCTCGCGCGCCACCCTGGGCGCCAACGGCATCGCCAGCTACTTGATGGAATCGGCCTGCGACGGCCGCTCCCTGGATTTTTTCGGGCATATCCGCAACGACCTACGCACCCTCGGCGCGCTGGTGCGCCAGCCCGAGCGCGCTAAGCAGTTGATCGCCCGCCTGGACGCCGACCTGGCCGGCGCCCGCGCGCTGCATGACGAAAGCCGAGTGCTGTCGGTGTTCTACCTCGACAGCGAGGTCAATGGCCTGCACAGCGTCGGCACACGGGGTTTTATCACCGCCCTGCTGGCCGCCGCGGGCGGGCGCAACAGCTTCGCCGACGTCGACATCCCACGCCTGAACGTGAGCAATGAAGTGCTGTTGATGAACGACCCCGACGTGATCCTGCTGGCCGACGCCGTGTGGTCCCCGGCCAGCCGCAAGCGCCACCTGCTCCAGACCGACCCGCTGCTCTCACGCCTGCGCGCCGTGCGGGAAAACCGCCTGATCGACATCCCCTTCGCCCACCTCGTGCCCACCCCGGCCAGCGGCGCCGTGGCCCTGGACCTGGCCAAGCGGTTCAAGGCCATGGCGGGCAAGCGGTAGGGGTTTCACAGCGTAAAGAGCGACCTCTGTGGGCCGCGTTGCCGGGCTTTTGTGGGAGCGGGCCCGCCCGCGATGGCGGCATTGCAAGCGCTAGAGGGGCATCGGCTGTACCGACCTCATCGCGGGCGGGCCCGCTCCCACAGTTGAACTGTGATTTTCCTCTGTATGAGCGAGCCTGCTCGCGAGGGCGGCACGCAGTGGCGGTGACCAGGGGTAAGGGTAAGACAGTTGCTCCTACAAGGTGCTTCAGCCCACCGACGCCGCCACTCCACAAATCACCCGATTACGCCCCGTGGTCTTGGCGGCATACAAGGCCTGGTCGGCGTGGCTGAGCCACAGGGTGGCGTCGCTGTGGGCCGGGTCGTAGGCGGCCAGGCCGATGCTCAGGCTGACTTTCAGGCTCGGGCTCTGGGCATAGCCCAGGCAGGCAAAGCGCTCGCGCAGGGCCTCCATCACCTGGGCGGCGCTGTGCAGGGGCACATCCGGCAGGATCACGCAAAACTCGTCACCGCCATAGCGCCCGGCCATGTCGCTGGCGCGCAGGTTCTGCGTGAGGATGCGGCTCAACTGGCGCAGCACGATGTCGCCGGCGACATGGCCGTAGGTGTCGTTGATGGTCTTGAAGTGGTCGATATCGATCAAGGCAATTGCCCCGCTGCGTGATTGCTGGCGGCAGCGTTGGAACTCCAGGTCCAGTTGATCCTTCCACGCACCGTGGTTGAGCAGGCCGGTGAGGCTGTCGGTGCGGCTCAGGGCCAGCAGCTCGCGTTTGTGCCGGCCCAGGGTGGCGGCCTGGCGATAGCAGATCCAGCCCAGCGCCAGCGGGTAAAGGCTCAGCAACGGCAGGCTGGCATACAACTGCACAGGCGTGGTCTGGGGGATGAACAACGGGGCGAAAATCATCAGGGAAGTCGCCACGCCAAGGCCCTGGGCCATGAACCCGGCCAGCAGAAAGCGAACCCCGCCGATGGCGACGTTGTTCATCGCCATCATCGACAGCGAGGTGACACTGGGCAGCGGATTGAAATGCATGGCGCCGACCCAGAACCCGGCCATGTAGGAGTCGATCAGCAGGTTACGCCGCTCGCTGTCGTAGGGCGCCTTGGCCAGGCGCGAGCACAGGTACGCCAACGGCGCCCAGGCAAAGCCGTTGAACAGCATCAAGGCCCAGACCCAGGCCGGCGGGTGCAGCGGATACATCGCCGCGCCCACGCAAATAAACCCCAGGGCCAGGCCCAGGGTACGTGAGCTGTAAAGCCTCCTTGCCAGTGAACGTCCCTTGTCGCCGGTGTGAGGCATCGGGGGCCAAACTCCTGTGACAGGTAAACAGCGTGAGGGGAGTCTATCAGGGCAACGTCAAATAGCCATCACCGACCGGCAGACCGCGATCCAGGCACCTACAGCAGTCCGGCAAAGAATGAAGTCGGGAAGAAACTTCGTTTGCCAGCCCCCCGCTTGCCCAACAGAATCGCGCCATCGCCCTGTTGCCTGGAACCTACCGCCATGAGCCACCCGCGTTTTGTCAGCCCCGACCTGATCCGCCAGCGTTTTTCCCGGGCCATGTCCGACATGTACCGCCACGAAGTGCCGCTGTACGGCGTGCTGATGGAACTGGTCGCGCAGACCAACGCCCGGGTGCTGGCCAACGACCGCCAGGTGGCCGAGCAACTGCGCATGACCGGCGAAATCGAACGCCTGGACCTGGAACGCCACGGCGCCATCCGCGTCGGCACCGAGGCGGAACTGGCCACCCTCGCCCGCCTCTTTGCGGTCATGGGCATGGAGCCGGTGGGCTACTACGACCTCACGCCTGCCGGGGTGCCGGTGCATTCCACCGCGTTCCGCGCCGTGCACGAGGCGGCGTTGCAGGTCAGCCCGTTCCGGGTGTTCACCTCGCTGCTGCGCCTGGAGTTGATCGACAACCCGCCGCTGCGCGAATTCGCCCGCGCCACCCTGGCCCGGCGCGAGATCTTCACCCCCGCCGCCCTGGCCCTGATCGACAAGGCCCACACCGAGGGCGGCCTCGACGAGCGTGACGCCAATGCATTCGTCGCCCAGGCCCTGGAAACCTTCCGCTGGCATTCGCGCGCCACGGTCAGCGCCGCGCAGTACCAGCAACTGAGCCAGCAACATCGCCTGGTGGCCGACGTGGTGGCCTTCCCCGGCCCCCACATCAACCACCTGACCCCGCGCACCCTGGACATCGACGCCGTGCAGGCGCAGATGCCCGCCCACGGCATCACCCCCAAAGCTGTGATCGAAGGCCCACCGCGCCGCCACTGCCCGATCCTGTTGCGCCAAACCAGTTTCAAGGCCCTGGACGAGGCCATCGCTTTTGCCGGCCAAGATGCCAGCCAGGGCAGCCACAGCGCCCGTTTCGGCGAGATCGAACAACGCGGCGCCGCCCTGACCCCGGCCGGCCGCGCCCTCTACGACCGCTTGCTCGATAGCGCCCGCGACGCCCTGCAAGCGTTCCCCAACGAAAGCAACGCCCTGCGCTACGAGCAATTACTGGCCGAGCACTTTGCCGACTTCCCCGACGACTACCCCAACCTGCGGGACCAGGGCCTGGCTTATTTCCGCTATTTCGTCACGGCCAAGGGCCAGGAAGCCGCCGGCCAACTGCCTGCCAACGCGGGCCTGGAGGCGCTGGTCGCCGCCGGCCATCTCGGTTTCGAGCCAGTGGTGTACGAGGATTTCCTGCCGGTCAGCGCGGCGGGGATCTTCCAGTCCAACCTAGGGGACAACGGCCAGGGGCACTACGATTCGGCGTCCAACCGCCAGGCCTTCGAGCAAGCCTTGGGCCGCCCGACCATCGACGAATTGGCACTTTACGCCCAGACACAACAACGCTCCCTGGAGCAGTGCTTCAAGGTGCTGGGGCTGGGGTAACAGGAACGGGAATGAAACGCGGGAAGGAATAAGAAGGGAGTTCGCCCAGTGCAGTGGCCTCGGCAATCCATGCACCGGTAAAGAGCCGTGACACTGGGCGAACGGGGTGGATTCTAATCCAGGAAAAGCGCGCTGTGGGCGCTCATTTCAAGGTTTTTTCCGGGCAACGCAGAACCCGCTGAAACCCCCGGCCTAGAGCCTTCTTGAACTCACCAGTCCGACCATTTACAAGCCTGCTCAGCAGCGCTCGTAGCCACGGCTATCGAGCACCCTGCAATCGAGTTTGGCCGTGTCTTGAATCCACGTTTTGTGCACGGACACCTGGGTGTACACGCCCGGCAGCGGCGTGTCCTCGCAGCCCTCGCCAAAACTGACGATGCCCAGTTGCATCGCCTGCTTGTCCTTGCCCAGCACGTACAACGGACCGCCGCTGTCACCGCGACAGGCGCGCTTGGCGTCGCCGCCGCCCTGGTCACCAGCACACAAGGTCCCGCCCGGCAGATTCGGGCGTAAGTGCTTGCAGGCGGCGTGTTCCATCACAGGCACCGAGGCTTGGATCAAATCCCGCGAGCCCAGCCCCAAGTCACTGCGGGCCCCCCAGCCGGCCACGTGGAACTGCGGCTTGGCCGCCACCACACTCTTTTCCTGCGCCGCATCCGGCAGCTCAATGGCATGCAGGCCAGGCACCGGCTTGGCCAATTTCACCAGGGCGATGTCGTAGTACTTGGCCTTGCAGTCATAGCCGGGGCGAATCACCACCTCTTCAACCTGATAGGCCGGGGTTTGCTCGTTGAGGGTGACCGAGCCGAGCAACAAGTAAAACCCGTTCCTAGTCAGGTTCTGTTTACAGTCGCCCTCGCCATTGTGAAAACAATGGGCGGCGGTCAGAGCCCATTGGTCGTTAATCAACGTGGCGCTGCAAAAGGCTCCCGCCGCTCGGGGCTGGTCCTTGCGCAGCATCGCCACCTGCCAGGTGTTACTGCCCTGTGCCACCCGCGTGCCGCCCCTGGTCAACAAGTCATAGGCCATTTGTATGGTTGCCGTGTCCGCCACGGCCAGGCTCGCCACCGCGAGTGCCAGCAGCGCCGCGTGCGCCCAACGGGCGCTCATTCTTTTAAAGCCCATGGCATCAGTCCAGGTGCGGGTAAGGGGCGGCCCGCCCGGCATCGCGGTAGGCCTTGTTGGCTTTGATCTTGCTGTCCAGCAGCTTGGCCTTGGCCGCGCTCAGCTGCGAAGCTGGAATGTCGGGTACGGCACTGGTTTCAATCAGCACAGCTTGGGCGTACTCCACGGCGTAGTCGGCTTGCAGCATGCCCTCATAGCCTTCGCGCTTGGCCTTGTCCGCCGCATCCCGGGCCGCTTCCCGTTGCGCGGGGATCACTTTCGATTGCACCAGCGTCGAGAGTTCGTCCTTGGAGGCAGCCAGCGCATTGCCCAGGTAAGCGGCGAACTTGCTGCCTTCGCGGGTTTCCACCAGGGTGGCGGTGGTGATGAAGTAGCCGGTGGTGCCAGTGACCGTTGGCAGTGTCGAGCACTTTTGGGCCTCAAGCTCTCCCTCTGCATTGCGGGTGGGCGGTATTTGGCAGACCGAATTGGCCCAACTCACTTGCGCATCGCTGATATAGGCGTCCTTGAGGCCCTTCTCCAACGCCAAGCGCGAAGGTTCATTGCCATAGGTACAACGCTCGTCGTTCAACGCGAAGTTGCGCGGCACACTGCGATTGTGTTGCTGCAACTGGTGGCAATAGGCCTGCGCCGCCGCTTGCACCGAGGTGTCGTAAATCGGGGGCCGAGTCGGCAGCGCGGGCGTCTTGGGATGGTCGTGCCGGTAGCGGCTATTGATGATGTCGTAGGCCAGCACATAGGGCGCCGCCTGGGCTTCTTGGCGGGTTTGGGCGACCTTCGCGTCAGCCATGTCCGCGGGCAAGGGGACGGGCAAGCTCTCCATGCCGACCATATCGCCGATCTGCTTCTCGTCCCCGGCCCTGACGCCGGCGAACTTGAACTCGAAGGCGCTGAAGGGCGCAGCACTGCCCGGCGTGGCAAAGGTAACCGCGATTGAATAATCCCGAGTTTTCTTAAACCAGGAGCTTTCCTGAAATTTCTCAACTTTGAAGTAGGTAGGAATCAACTTTAAGTATTGTTTTTCCACTACCACCGCAATCGCTGACAGCCTGAACTGGACATTATTTATCCCTGCGAAGTTAGTGATTCCGTCAGCCCATGGATGCTCGGCAACCGTATCTTTGGTAGGGTCACCGAAGTTGGCGCGGACAATTTCCAGGCAACGGCTGCCATCACTCTTTTTTAAATCCCCCTCTTCGGTGACGTCATAAAACTTGCCGTCGACCCGCGCCTGGCTACTCACCGCCTTGCTCTGCCCTGCCGCTTTCAAGTAATCGGCCCCGGCATCAATGGCCCCCGAGATCAACTTCGGCACCACAATGGCAACCACAGCAGCCCCCACCACTGACTGGTAGGCCGTGTTGTTGGTAATGGTTTTCACACCACACTGAGTGCGCCACCCCACCCGCGTTTCAATCACCGAAGAAGGCGCTTTACTGGCAGGCGCAGACGCACAACCGGCAACTAACGAAGTTGCCAAACACAGACTGACAAGGCGCATGATTTCCTTCCCTTTATGACCTTGGCAAGGAACTGACTGCATCCCTGCATTGTTTTTTAAGTTGATGACCCGTGGTGACTTTCCGACAACGCTAGCAGTAGGCCATTAATCTGTCTAATCACCAAAAGCGCTTGGCCTTAGTGTGAAATCAACGGGGCCGGGGGGCGTGACGACCTGGCCCAGATCAATGTGTTTGAACAGTGGTTTAGCGCCCAGGCGTGCGTTGAAGCGGTAATTGAAGCTGAACGCATCCTCGGTGGGTTCGCTCAAGGGCTTGCCGTAGAGCGGGCGGATGGCCGCCAGGTCGTAGCCCATTAGCGCCAGCAACGTAGGAAAAATGTTGTAGTGGCTGGAACGGTCCTTGTTGCCGGGCAGTGCGGCTTGCCAGTCGAGGGTCTGCAACTGGCGGCCCTGGATCACCACCAGCGGCACCAGCCCTTCTTCTGGCATCGGGTCGCTGCCGCAATGGGTGTCCAGCCCCGGGTTGCCGCGTTCGTGCAGGTCCTGGCCGTGGTCGGAGGTGTAGATCAGCACCGCGCGGCTGAGGTCGGCCTGGGCAAATACTCGGGCAAAGAACTCGCCGACGTTCCACAGCAAGGTGTTCTGGTAGGCGTTGCGGTAGCGCTGCCAGTCGTCCGGCCGGCCGTCGAAGCCGTCGCGCGCGCCGGTGTCGGAGATATCGGCATAGCCCCCGCGCGGCAGCGCCGGCCGGTAGCGCATGAAGGCGTCGGGGTATTTGTCGTGCACCGGAAAGTGCGCGCCCACCTTGTTGATGACCACCAACTGCGGTTGGCCGTCGTTGAGCAAATCGATCAATTGCCGGGCCACGGCCATGTCGCGGTCACGCACGGGGACGTCATCGAACTGGATAAAGCGCTGGATGTCCTGACGCTCCAGGCGTGTCATCAGGTTCTGCAAATGCCCGCCGGTGCGCTGGGCGTCGATGTACACCGTGGCCAGCCCGGCCTGGCGGGCGTACTGCCAGATCGACGGTTGGGTGGCGTTGATCCGCAGGTAGTCCTCGCGGGTGCCGCCAAAACGCAGGGTGACATTGGTATCGGCACTGCAATTAGCAATCGCGGCGCCATAGCCGAAGTTGAAGATAGCCACCCCGGCGGGCGCTTGCCCCAGGTGGCTGGGCACACCGCCGGGGGTGGTGATGTCCAGGTAGTTGCCCGACACGCTTTCGTCGATCACCAATACGATATCGTGCCCCACCGCCCCACCCTGGCGCGCCAGGGTCACCGGTTGGCGCGAGCCCACGGAGGCCTGGGCGCTCTCGTAGGCCAGCAGGTTCAGGTACACCAGGGGCGTGAACAACCCCGGCAGGCCCATGGCCCCAGCCCCCGCCCGGGCGAACAACAACACCGACAGCGCCAGCACGGCCACGAAGGGCGCCGCCACCGCCAGCACCTGGGGCACCCGCGAAGGCTGGCGCGGCGCCACGCCAATCCCCAGCAACAGCAACAACCCCGAGCCCAAGGGCCAGATGAGCGCCGCGCCGTATTGCTGCAACGCCTCCCCGATAAACCCGGCCGAGTACACCAGCGAGACAAACTGGCTGTAGGTCAGGTAACTGGCTGTCACCCTCGCGTAGCCCTCGAAAAATACCGCCGCCCCCGCCAACACCACGGCCAGGCCCCAGCGCAGCACAGGTGGGCGGATGGCAGCAGTGAGCCACAGTGCCAGCACCAGCGCTGCGAACAACACGCCATAGGCCAGCAGCGGCCAGCCCCAGCCTAGGGCGGCGAGGCGTTCCTGGTACTGGCCCAGGCCCGTGAGCAGGTACAGGCCAAGCAAGATGGGTTTGAGGCTGTGGCGCATGGCGTCCCCGGAAAGAAGGCTCGATAGCCTTTATCAAAAAACCGCAGGGCGAAGAGTCAATAATTTGGCGATAGCAATTCGCGTGCCGTTTTTCTGATGAATCGACTCGAAAACTAGCAGCACCTGGGCAAAGAGCAAGTTCATGTTTCATTTTTACAAGCGTCAAAAAACGAACCGTCTCATTTCTGACGCAGACGGCTGCGCAGCCCTTCCAAATCAAGGCCTACAGCCGTTCGTCGTGTAAATCTGGCGAGAGGCTTTCACAGAAAAATGGGCTAAATCCCCGACCGCAAAGCAATTCATGGTCATTGGCAGAGCGTGGGAAAAAGATCGTCCGATAAAAAACATGTCATTTCATTGACACGATTTTTCCAGGCTGATCTATACCAACTCCAAGGTATTAATTCTATTTAGATAAATTGATTATTTAAGAGGCGTGAATATGGACGTCAGCGTATTCGGCACGGGCTACGTGGGCCTGATTCAAGCAGCCGCTTTGGCTGATATCGGCCATCGCGTGCTCTGCGTGGACACCGACGCCCAGAAGATTCGCCAGCTCCAGCAAGCCGTGCCCCCCATCAGCGAACCCGGCCTGTCGCTGATGCTCGAAGACAACATCAAGCACGGCCGCCTGCTGTTCAGCACCCAGGCCAGCGACGCAGTGGCCCATGCCACCCTGGTGTTTATCGCGGTGGGCACCCCGCCCGACGAAGACGGTTCCGCTGACCTGAGGCATGTGCTGGAGGTCACCCGGCAAATCGCCCAGCACATGGCTGCCGACCGTACCCTCATCATCAAATCCACCGTGCCGGTGGGCACCGCCGACCAGGTACTGGCCTGCGCCCGCGCCGAACTGCAACGCCAAGGCAAGCCAGAGCTGTGCGTGCGGGTGGTATCCAACCCCGAGTTCCTCAAGGAAGGCAGCGCCCTGCTCGACTGCATGCGCCCCGACCGGATCATCATCGGCACCAGCGACCCCATCGCCCAGGCGCAACTGGCCGACCTGTACGCACCACTGTGCCGCAACCACGAAAAACTGATGGTGATGGACAACCGCAGCGCCGAACTGACCAAGTACGCCGCCAACGCCATGCTGGCCACCCGTATCAGTTTCATGAACGAGTTGGCCAACCTGTCCGAACACCTGGGCGCGGATATCGAGGCGGTGCGCAAAGGCATCGGCTCGGACCCACGCATTGGTTACCACTTCATCTACCCCGGCTGCGGCTTTGGCGGCTCGTGCTTTCCCAAGGACCTGCGTGCCCTGCTGCACACCGCCGACCACAACGGCATGCCGCTGCGCCTGCTGCAAAGCGTGTGCGACGTCAACGACAGCCAGCGCAACATCCTCTTGGGCAAGTTGCGCGCCTACTTTCCCGAAGGCCTGGGCGGTAAATCGATCGCGCTCTGGGGCCTGGCCTTCAAGCCCAACACCGACGACATGCGCGAAGCCCCCAGCCGCTACTTGATGGAAGCCCTGTGGCACGAGGGTGCCACAGTGCGTGCCTTCGACCCCGAGGCCATGGCCGAATGCCGGCGCCTGTACGGCTATCGCGATGACCTGCAACTGTGCGCCACCCGCGACGACACCCTGGAAGACGCCGACGCCCTGGTGATCTGCACGGAATGGAAGAACTTTCGTGTGGTGGACTTCCCCTGGTTGGCCAGCAAGTTGCGCGCGCGGGTGGTGATCGACGGGCGCAACCTTTACAACCCCGAGCACATCGCGGCCGCCGGGCTGCACTATCGCGGCATCGGCCTACGCCACGTGGCCCCGCAAGAGGCCGCGAAGTGAAGGTCCTGGTCACCGGCGCCGCCGGGTTTATCGGCGCCCATTGCGTGTTGCGCCTGTTGCGCGACGGCCATCAGGTGCTGGGCCTGGACAACTTCAACGGCTACTACGACCCGGCGCTCAAGGAAGCGCGGGTGCGCTGGGTGCGCGAGCAGGCCGGGGACTTTGCCCTCGAACGCCTGGACCTGGCCGATGGCGTGGCTATCGACCAGTGGTTCGCCCGCGAGCAACCCGAGGCGGTCATCCACCTCGCCGCCCAGGCCGGGGTGCGCTACTCCCTGGAAAACCCGCGGGCCTATGTGGACAGCAACCTCACCGGGTTCCTCAACATCCTCGAAGGCTGCCGCCAGTACCCGGTGCGGCACCTGATCTACGCCTCGTCCAGTTCGGTGTACGGCGCCAACACGCGCACGCCCTATTCGGTGCACGAGGGCGCCGACCACCCACTGTCGATGTACGCCGCCAGCAAAAAAGCCAATGAGTTGATGGCCCACAGCTACAGCCACCTGTTTGCGATCCCTTGCACCGGCCTGCGCTTTTTTACCGTGTACGGCCCCTGGGGCCGGCCGGACATGTCGCCGATCCAGTTCGCCCGGGCCATCAGCGAGGGCCGCCCGCTGCAACTGTTCAACCACGGCCTGCACCTGCGCGACTTCACCTACATCGACGACATCATCGAAAGCCTGGTACGCCTGCTTGATCGGCCGCCCCAGGGCAACCCGCAATGGGCCGGCGACGCCCCGGACCCGGCCACCAGCCTGGCACCCTGGTGCCTGTACAACATCGGCGGGCAACGCCCGGTGGCGCTCAAGGCTTACGTGGCACTGCTGGAAAAACACCTGGGCCGCCAAGCCCGCGTCGAGTTACTGCCCCTGCAACCGGGGGATGTGCTCGACACTTGCGCCGATGCCGCGCCGCTAGAGCGCGCCAGCGGTTTTCGCCCACGGATCGCGCTGGACGAAGGCCTTGGGCGCTTCGTGGCCTGGTTTCGTGACTACTACCCCTTGCCCGATGTTGAGACACCACAAAACCGTGGAGCTTCGTCAGCGGCAGCGACCCATAAGCCGTGGAGAACCCCATGACAGGCCAACAATCCCATGCCACCACCCAACTGCGCCGCGACAAGCGCCTGGACGCCACCCACCGCATGCGCCTGGACGCCGCCATCCACCGCCAGGGCCGCGGCTGGCTCACCGGCCGCGAGGGCGGGCGGCCCTGGAGCCTGTCGCGCACCAACCGCGTGCTCGCCTGCCTCGGTGCCGTGGCCTTGCTGGTGCTGCTCTCGCCCCTGCTGCTGGCCCTGGCCGCCCTGGTCAAATGGAGCAGCCCGGGGCCGGTGTTTTTCGTGCAACAGCGCACCGGTTATCGCGGGCGGATGTTCGGCATGTACAAGTTGCGCACCATGGTCGCCAACGCCGAAGAGCTCAAGGAATCGCTGCGCTACCTGAACAAGCACGGCAGCGAGGCCATCGACTTCAAGATCGACCGCGACCCGCGCGTGACCCCGATCGGGCGCTGGCTGCGGCGCAGCAGCCTCGATGAACTGCCCAACCTGTTCAATGTGGTCATCGGCGACATGCGCCTGGTGGGCCCGCGCCCCACCTCCTTCAATGCCTACCGCTACCAGGACAACCACTTGGTACGCCTGAGTATTTATCCCGGCATCACTGGCCTATGGCAGATCAGCGGGCGCAGCAACATTGATTTCGACCAACGGGTAGAACTGGACCTGAGCTACATCAGCCAACAGAGCCTGATGCTGGACATGAAGATCCTGTTGAAAACCCCTTTCAAAGTGTTCAGCGGCCAAGGAGCAAGTTGAGATGGACGGTTCAACCAGCAAAAGCCCCACCTTCGCTCAACCCAGCGAAACCAACCTGACCTCGGCCCTGCTCGACCCGGACCTGCGCCTGTTGCTCATCACCGCCGCCAACACCGGCGATGGCACCAGCACCAGCGCCCTGGCCCTGGCCGGCCAACTGGCACAGATGAGCTGTGGCCGCGTACTGCTGCTGGACGCCTGCCAGGATAGCCACAACCTCAGCCAGCAACTGGGCCTGGGCCGCGAGCGCGGTTTTCGCGACTTGCTGTTCGATTCCCAACCACCGCCCCTGGTGCAGGACTGCATTGTCCAAGTGCCTAACCTGCCCTTCGACGTGATGCCCAATGGCCGCTCGCCGCGCGACGCCAGCCACTTGCACAGCGAGCACCTGCGCCCGTTGCTCAAGCAGTTGGGCGGCAAGTACCGCTTTGTGGTGATCGACGGCGGCGCGGTGTACTCGGCGGCCGACGCCCTGGTCATCAGCCCCCTGGTGGACGGCGTCATTCTCGTGGTGCGCGCCGAAGACACCCGCAGCGAAGTGGCCCAGGCCGCCACCCAGCGCCTGGCCCAGGCCGGGGCCAAGCTGATCGGCAGCATTTTCAATGGCCGCAAGTACTACATGCCCAAGTGGCTGTACGACAACCTCTGAGCCGCCACGAAGGATGACGCCATGAACACCCGACTGCTTGTCCTGCTGTTGCTGCCGCTGGCCGGTTGCACCAGCCATACCGAAACCCGCAGCACCCCGGTGCAGATCCTCACCGCTGCGCCCGCCAACGCCCAGGCCACCGATATCGGGCAAGTGGAACAAACCCTGCGCCCGCAGGACGTGCTGGAAGTGATCTTCCATATCGGCACCAGCGGCTCCAACGCCTACCAAGTGCAGGCCGGCGACCAAGTGGCGCTGACCTTCAACGCCGCCAGCCAGCTCAACGGCAATCGCCTGGTACTGCCCGACGGCACCATCGACCTGCCCGGCGCCAATGCCTCGGCGAAAATCGCTGGGCTGACCAGCGAGCAGGCGCGCGAGGAGATCCAGCGCATCTACACACAAAAGAGCCTGTTCAAGCCCAACCGCAACCAGTTGTCGGTGCAGGTCACCAGCCCGATGACCAACGAACAGAACCTCAAGAACACCCTTAACCACCCGGCCACCGGCATGAGCCGCGACATCACCGTGGGCACCGACGGCTACGCCAGTTTCCCCGAGATCGGTGCCCTGCCCCTGCAAGGCATGACCCTCAACCAATTGCGCGACCAACTCAACCAGCGCTACGCCCAGCTACCGGGGCGCATGACGGTGGATGTGCTGCTCAAGTCCACGGCGGGCAACGAGGTGTATGTGCTGGGTGAAGTGGGCATGCCCGGGGCGTACCCGATCCGCCGGCCGGTGTCGATCCTCGAAGCCCTGTCCCTGGCCCGCGGCCCCAGCATCAAGGCGCAACTGGGCTCGGTGGTGGTGATGCGGCGCAAGGGCAACCAGGTCGAGGCCTACCACTACGACGTGGCCAAGGCCCTGGAAGGCGATGCCACGCAAATGGCCTACCTGCAACCGGACGACATGCTGTTCGTGCCCAAGACCGGGTTGGCCAGCGCCGGCGAAATCGCCCGGCAACTGGCCGACGTGGTGCTGTTCCAGGGCATCGGGTTCAGCGTCGGCTATGACCTGAACGACAACAGCAATGACAACTAAAGCGCAGGTGCCCGCCATGAATCCCCAGGAAAACTACCTGCACGAGTTCTTCAGGATCCTGTTCGCCAACCGGCAACTGGTCAAACGGGTGTTCCTGCTGTTCGCCGTGATCGCCCTGCTGCTGCCCCTGTTGCTCAAGCAGAGCTTCGACATCACCGCCCAGGTCATCGTGCAGTCGAAAAAACTCTCGCAAAGCGACACCGCGACCCTGCTGGCCCAGGACACCGACAAGTTCGTGCAACCGTCGCTGTCGGACATGGAGACAGAGAGCAACATCCTGCGTTCGCCCACCCTGATCCGCCAGACCATCAGCCAGTTGCGCGAACGCGGCGAATACACGCCGCCCAAGGGCCTGCTCAGCCGCTGGGTGATGCGCCCGCTACGCGAGCAGGTACTCACACCCTTGCGCGAGCATCTGGTCAACCCAGCGCGCCAGGCCTTGGGCATGGAGGTGGACCCGCCGCGCGATAACACCCTGGACATGCTGGTGGAGAACGCCCTGCATAACCTCAAGGTGGAAACCCTGCCCGGCTCCAACGTGATCTCCATCACCTACCGCTTTGCCGACCCGACCCAGGGCACCCTGTTCGTCGCCCAATTGCTGGATAACTACCTGCAAAACCGCCAGGACCTGCAATCCAATGACCTGCCGCAGACCTTTTACGAGCAGAAGAAAAGCCAATACCGCGCGCGCCTCGATGGCCTGGAAGGCAATCGCCTGGGCCTGCTCGAAGGCATCGGCGCCTCCGACCCCAAGGAGGAAATCACCTTTCGCCTCAACGCCATCAACGTCGAGGAACAGGCCCTGAACCAGGCCCGCGACCGCTTGCTGCAAGGCCAGCAGTGGCTCGATTACCTCAAGGCCAGCCTGGCGGCGGCCAGCAGCCGCGACTTCACCTTCCCCTACACCTTCACCACCACCGTGGACAACCTCACCTATCAGGACCGCGAAATCGGCCAGATGGTCGAGCAACTGACCACCCTGGTGGCGCGCTACAACAGTGACCTGGCGATCTTCCAGCCCGGCAGCGAGCCGATGCTGTTGATCCGCGAGCAGATCAGCCGCGCGCGCCAGCAGTTCCTCAAAGTGGTCAACAACCGCATCCAGGAACGCAGCAGCGACCTGGACATCGTCCGCTCGGTGGTGGCGCAGAAAACCCAGCGCATCGCCGACTTCAAGGCGCGCATCCACCAACTGCAAGAAACCCTGAGCAAGCTGCGCCAGATGGACACCGAGATCGACGCCTTACACGCGGCGTTCTTCACCTATACCCAGCGCTATGAGGAAAGCACCCAACGGCCCCAGGACAACGGCCTGTCCAACGCCCGTGTACTGAGCCCGCCCTACGAGCCCACCGAAGCGGCGTTCCCCAAGCCCATGCTGATTATTCCGTTCGGCCTGCTCACCGGCCTGCTGCTGGCGATCACCCTGGTGTACCTGCGTGAGTTCTTCGACCACCGCTTCAAACACCCGGCGCAGATCACCCGGCAACTGGACCTGCCGGTGCTGCTTGTCATCAACGACCAGCAGCACGAGCAACCCAACCCGCACCCCAACTGGTCGATGCCGCGCCTGATGCACTGGGTGCGCAATTGAACAGCGCCGTCGAGGCTGCACTGCCGATCATCCACCTGCTGGGCAGCGGTGGTTTCTACGGCGCCGAGCGGATGCTGCTGGACCACTGCCTGGCGACGGCGGGCCGGCATCAGGTGCTGTTCCTCGGCGCGCCGGCGCCGCTGGTAGCGCGTTTTCGCGCCGCCGGGGTGCAGTGCCATGACTGCCCCGACCTGAGCACGCTGCTGCGCAGCCTGCATCGGCAAAGGGCCCAGCGGCCGTTGCTCAATGCTCACAATTTCAAGGGCCTGGTGTTCGGCTGGCTGGCGGCCTTGCTGTGGCGCCTGCCGTTGGTCATCACCCAACACGGCTTTACCCCGCGCAGCCGCAAGCAGCGCCTGTACACCTGGCTGAGCCTGCAACTGTGCCGCACCCGCGTGGTGGACCGGGTGGTGTGCGTGGCCGAGAGCATCGCCGTGCTGCACCGCCAGGCGCAGGTACGCGCGGACAAACTGCACGTCATCCCCAACGGCTTGCCGGCCGCGCTGGCCGCGCTGCCCAGCAGCCCGGGCGAGCACCCCTGGCTGGCTGGTTTTGTCGGGCGCCTGAGCCAGGAAAAAGGCCCCGACCTGTTCCTCGATGCCTTGATCCCGCTGTGCCGGCAACACCCCACGCTGAATGCGGTGATGCTCGGTGACGGCCCCGAACGCGAGGCCTTGCAGGCGCGTATCGACGCTGCCGGGTTGGCGGGGCGCATCCACCTGCCCGGTTACCAACACGACATGCAGCCCTGGTGGGCGCGGCTCAATGCGCTGGTCATCAGTTCGCGCACCGAAGGCACGCCGATGATCCTGCTCGAAGCCATGCAGGCCGGCGTGCCGGTGGTGGCCTTCGCCGTGGGCGGGATTGGCGACGTGATCGTCGATGGCCACAACGGCTTGCTCGCCCCGGGCCTGGACAGCCCCGCGCTGGCACGCCAGCTCACCTGCCTACTGGAGCAGCCGCAACGCGCCGGGCAATTACGCGACAACGCCCGCCACACCCAGCGCGAGCGCTACGACCTGGCCGCACTGGCCGGGCGTTGGGGGCAGTTGTACCTGAACACCGCACGGGGCGCACGGCCATGATCGTGCCACTGTCGCTGGTCGCCCTGGTGGCGCTGTTGGCCCTGGCCTTATTGGCCAGCCCTTTTCCGTACCTGGCACCCGGCGCCGTGCTGGGGTTGCTGGGCGTGGTGCTGCTGTATCGGCGCCCGGCCTGGGGCTTGCTGGCGTTGGTGGCGGTGCTGCCGTTCGAGGGGTTGTTCCGCGACAGCAGTTTTTCCGCGGCCAAGTTCCTCGGGCTGTCGCTGATGCTGGTGCTGGCGCTGCAACTGGCCCTGCGGCAAATCCCCGCCAGCCACTTGCGCAGCAACCTGTGGCCGCTGCTGCTGGGCTTCAGCGCCCTGTACCTGCTGAGCCTGTGGGCCTCCGATGACCGCCAGGCATCCCTGGGCGACCTGCGCAACCTGCTGGTGGGCCCGGTGGTGTTCGTCATCACCCTGGTGCTGGGCCGCGGGCTGAACCTGGGGCTGTTCTGCCGCTTGACGGTACTGGGCATCGCCCTGACCTGCGCCATGGCCCTGCTCTCCAGCCACTTTCAAGACGAGGGCCGCGCCGCCGGCCTGCTCGACGACCCCAACCTGATGGCGATGATTGTCGCCTTTGCCGTGCCCCTGGCCCTGTTGCTGGCGATTCACAGCCACAGTGCCGGGCAACGGCTGCTCTGGCTGGGCTGCACCGGGCTGTTGCTGGCGGGCATGACCGCCACGCAATCGCGCTCGGGGCTGCTGGTGCTGCTGCTCAGCCTGGGCCTTGGGGTGTGGCATTACCGCTCGCACCTGCCCGGCATTCGCCCACGGCACTTGGGGTTCGCCATGCTGGCCCTGGCCATTGCCGTGCCCCTGGCGGCCTACACCGTGCCGGCGTCCTACTTTGCCCGTATGCAGTCGTTGGCTGCGCTGGGGGGCAACGTCAGCACCCAGGCCGACGAATCCCTGGGCCGGCGCGCCTCATACGTGTTGGTGGGGGGGCAATTGATCCTGGAGCACCCGTTGCTCGGCGCCGGCCCCGGCACTTTCCCCCAGCATTACGCCAACAGCGGTTACGCCAAGCTGTTCATTGCCTCGCACCGCAAACCCGGCGACCTGCTGCGCGAAGCCCATAACACCTACCTGGGGCTGCTGGCCGAAACCGGCATCCCGGCGGCGCTGCTGTTTATCGCCATGATTGCCCTGGGCCTATGGAATTTCCTGCGCGCGCGCGCCCTGTGCCTGCGCCGGGGCGCCCACGAGCAGGCCGACCTGCTCACTCACCTGGGCATCAGCCTGTTGGTGCTGGCCCTGTTTTTGTTGTTCCTCAGCGTGCCCAACCTCAAGTACCTGTGGATCATGCTGGCGCTGTCCGCCGTGCTGCGCCAACAGGTGGAACAGGCCACACGCCAGGAGGCGCGGCCATGACCGGGATCAGCATCGTCATACCCATGTACAACGAAGCGCGGCACATTGGCCGCACCTTGCAGGCCGCGCGCCTGGCGGCACGGGCGGCTGGCCTTGAGTGCGAGCTACTGGTGATGGATAACGGCTCCCAGGACCAGGGCCCGCAGATCGCCCGCGACTGCGGTGCCCGCGTGTGGTCGCTGCCGGGCCTGGCCATCGGCGCCCTGCGCAATGCCGGCGCGGCCCAGGCGCAGGGGCAATGGCTGGCGTTTATCGACGCTGATATCGAAATGCCCCCCGACAGCCTGGCACTGCTCACCGGCCTTGAGGCCAGTGGCCAGGCCGATGTGCTGGCGCTTGATTGCGACACCCCGGCCCAGGCGCCGTGGTTCGCCTGTGCCTGGCAGCGGCGTACCCTGCGCCCGGCCCATCGCCCGCGGCCACCGGCGCCGTGGCTGCCCAGCGCCAACCTGCTGATGCGCCGCCACTGGTTCGAGCAGGTCGGCGGCTTCGACGAACACCTGCGCACCGGCGAAGACAAGGACCTGACCCAGCGCCTCAGCCGCGCCGGCGCACGCCTGCTGGCGGTCAACGACAGCCTGGCGCTGCACTGGGGCTATGAAGTCAATTGGCGCGAATGGATGGGCAAGGAGCTGTGGCGCCAGGGCAGCCATGTGCAACTGCTGCGCAGCCGTTTCAACTGGCGCCTGCTGCGCTTGCCCCTGCTCTCGCTGGGTGTGTGGGCCCTCGATGCCCTGGCCCTGGCGGCGCTGTTCGCCGGCCAGGCGCGCCAGGCCTTGTTCCTTTTGCTGCTGACCAGCCTGCCGGCGCTGGCCCTGAGCCTGCGCCAAAGCCTCAGTCACCGCGACCCCTGGCTGAGCCTGCAACTGTGGGGCCTGCACTGGGTACGCCTGCACTTGGCGGGCGCCGCGTTCGTGCTCAGCCTGTGTCATTGGAAAGCAAGGAGACCTGCCCGTGGCTGAAGTGATTTTCTGGTTGTGCCTGCTGTTGCCGTTCTATGCCTACGTCGGCTACCCGCTGCTGCTGACCTTGTTGGCGCCGCTGTTCAAAGCACGCCGGGTCGAGGCCGCCCGGCCGATGACGGTGAGCGTCATCATTGCCGCCCACAACGAGGCGCGGCATATCGAAGACAAGCTGCGCATGCTGCTGGTGCAGGATTACACCCCCCTGGGTCTGCAAATCATCCTGGCCAGCGACGGCTCCAGCGATGACACCGTGGCCCGTGCCCAAGCCGTGGTCGACCCACGCATTGAAGTGCTCGACCTGCCACGCCGGGGCAAGACCGCCACCCTCAATACCGCCGTGGGTCACGCCACGGGAGAGATACTGGTATTCACCGACGCGGACAATCAGTGGGCCAGCGACACCCTGGGCCACTTGCTCGCACCGCTCAACGATCCCCAGGTTGGGGCGTGCGCCGGGCACATGAGTATTCCGGTGCCGGGCAACGGCCTTAGCCTGGGCGACAGCCTCTACCGTCATTACGAGGGCTGGCTGCGGCGCATGGAAAACCGTACCGGGTGCATGGTGTCTGCCGACGGCGCGCTGCTGGCCCTGCGGCGCGAGTTGCTGCAATGGATCCCCGCCGAAGTCAACGATGACTTCTTTCTCAGTACCTGCGCGGCCGTGGGCGGCAAAACCATCGTCTACGTCGAATCGGCGCGGGTCACCGACCAGGGCGTCGATCAAGCCAACAGACAGTTTCGCCGCCGCCAACGGGTGACCGTAGGCGGCCTGCAAAGCCTGGCCCAGCGCAGCGAACTGCTCAACCCGCTGCGCCACGGCCTCTACGCCGTGGCGCTGATTAGCCACAAGCTGCTGCGCCGCCTGGCCCCGGTGCTGCTGGTGCCGCTGCTGCTGAGCAACCTGTGGCTGTGGGGCGAGCATGGCTTCTACAACCTGGCCTTGATCGCCCAGGTGCTCGGCTATGGCGTGGCCATCGCCGGGTTGCTGGACGTGCGCCATCGCCTGCCCAAGCCGTTTCGCCTCGCTGCCTTCGTGGTGGTGACCCTGGCCGGGATGAGCGCGGGCCTGTGGCAGTTCCTGCGGGGCCATCGTTACCCCCAGTGGACCCCCGACGAAAACCGCTGAGGACGGCGCCCATGGCTATCAAACAACTCGTCAAGCGCAGCGCCGGCTGGCTCTACCTCAACACGCCCCGGCCAGCGGCGCCCTTGCGCGGCGCCGGGGTGATCCTAATGCTGCACCGGGTGCTGGCCGACGACACCAGTGCCCTGCTCGCTCATCGCACTGAGCTGTGCATCGGCCCTCAGGCGTTCGAGCATTTGTTGCGTTGGCTCAAGCGCCATTTCGACTGTGTACCGCTGATGGACTTACTCACCGCCCCCGTGCGCGCCGCGCGGCCACGGGTGGCCTTGACCTTCGACGATGGCTGGCGCGACAACGCCATCAACGCCTTCCCCTTGCTGCAACACCATCAGGTACCGGCAAGCATTTTCCTCTCCACCGACTTCATCGGCAGCCGCCAGTGCTTCTGGTGGGAAAGCGTCGGCGAAACCCTGTGGGGCAGCTTCGGCGCCCAGGCGCGGCAGAACCTGATCGAGCACCTCTACGGCATCGGCCGCCCCGTGCCCGTCGCCCTGCTCGACAGCGCCACCGAGCCACAACGCAGCCAGGCCCTGGCCCAGTACCTGCAAAGCCTCAAGGCCATGTCCGCGCAAGGCTTGAGCCAATTGGCCGACGCCTGCCCCGCCCAGGGCACGCCCCAGGCACTGGACTGGCAACAGGTGCGCCAGCTGGAAGATTCCGGGCTGGTGCGTTTCGGCCCCCATGGCGCCAGCCACGCCATCCTCACCGGGCTGGACGATGAGCAATTGGAGCATGAGTTGCGCCGCAGCCACGAAGCCCTGCTGCGCGGCTGCCGCCAGCCGCTGCCGGTGTATTGCTACCCCAATGGCAACCACGACACACGGGTACGCGAACGCGTGGCCGCCCACCGTTACCCCTATGCCCTGGGCACCCGCCCAGGCGTCTGGCGCGGCGCCCACGACCCACTGGCACTGCCGCGCATCGGCGTCAGCCAGCACACCGCCCACCACCCGTCGCTGCTGGCCTGGCGCATGTATCAAGGGGCACGGCCATGACCCGCAGCCCCTACCTGCGGCACCTGGCCATGAGCATGGGCACCCGCGTGGCGATGATCGTCCTGCGCTTGCTGCGTAACGTGCTCCTGGCGCGCATCCTGGGCCCCAGTGAGCGGGGCCTGTTCGCCCTGCTCAGTGCCCTGCCCGAACTTATCAGCGCGGTCACCAGCGGCGGGCTCAACTCGGCCATCGCCTACCAGGCCGCCCAGCAACGGGCCATGGGTTTGCTGCTCAGCCAGGTATTGGTGTTCGGCTGCCTGCTCGGTGGGCTGGCGACCTGGCTGGGGGTGTGGCTGCTGCGCGAGTTCGGCGCCAGCCTTGAGATCACCCGGCAACTGGGCCTGCTGGCCTGGTTGCTGCTGCTGGCGGTGCCGTTGGCGGTGCTCAAGAACGGCCTGCTCAACCTGCACAATGCCTCCGGCGGGGTGGAAGGCTACAACGGCTTGCGCCTGATCGAGTCCGCCGCGCCGCTGCTGCTGTTCCTGGCGTTGTTCTGGATGTGGCAAACCGCGGCCCTGGAAGCGGCGCTGATAACCTGGCTGGCGGGGCTGGGGCTGGTGGTAGCGGTGGGCTGCTGGTGGCTTTCGCACAACCACGAACTGGCCCTGAGGTGGGACCGCCAGGGGCAAAACGAACTGCTGCACTACAGCGCCAAGAGCCACCCCGAAACCCTGTTCAGGCAGGTCATCTCGCGGGCCGATTACCTGTTCATCAGCACCCTGTTGGGCAGCACCGCCCTGGGCTTCTATGCCATGGCCAGCGCCGCCGCCGACCTGCTGACCATCGTCACCGAGGCCGTCACCACCCCGCTGATGAAACGCCTGTTGCAACAGGGCGAAGGCATCGAGAGCCTGACCGCCATGGCCCTGCGCCTAACCAGCACCGTGATGATCTGCGCCTGTGCCGGCATGGCGCTGCTGGGCGAATGGCTGATCGTCACCTTGTTCGGCGCCGAATACCGCCCCGCCTACCCGGCGCTGTTGGCCCTGCTGCCGGGCAGCCTGGGGCTGTGTTTCGTCAGCACCCTGCGCCTGGACCTGTTGGGCAAGAACCGCCCCGGCAGCATCTCCCTGGCCACCGGCCTGGGGGCCCTGCTCAACCTGGTGCTCAACCTGGTTCTGATCCCCCGGTACGGCATCGTTGGCGCCGCCATAGCTTCGTCCGCCACCTATTTGGCGGTGGCCGCCTGCCTGCTGGCGCTGTACTGCCGGCTCAACCGGGTGCCGGTGTGGCAGACGTTGTTCATCCTGCCCGGCGATTTGGTGTCGGTACGCAACCTGCTCACCCGGAGCCCGGCATGAAAGCCATGGCCCTGCTGCTCGGCCTGCTGCTGTGCCAGGGTGCGGCGGCGCAGGCCCTGAGCTGGGCGGCGATCCGCGATGGCAGCCTGTATCTGCAAACCGGGCAAGGCGACACCCTGGCCGTCAGTTGGACCCCAGCCTGGCAAGCCGATGCCAACCAGGAGCACCTGTACCTGCTGGACGGCCAGGGCCGTCTGCACGCCGAGCGCGTGATCGACGCCGACGAAACCCGCGGCCGCCAGCGCTGGCCCCTGGCCGCCGGCCGCTATCGCCTGGAGATCCCCGGCTACAGCTTCCGCCGCTACCGGGTAGAGCACGATGAACGAACCGCAGCCCTGTACGCACCGGTCAAGGTTCACTTCAACGCCGAACTGCCCGCCGACACCGAGCTGTACTTCAAGGTGGGCGCCGGCGAGCGGGCCTTTCTCGCGGGCAAGTTCCATGGCGGGGTGCGCGCCCTGCAAGCCGAACGCCTCGCCGATGGCCAGCGCCTGGCCCTGGCACTCAAACCCTACCCGCAGCACTGGCATTTCGACCAAGTGGCCCTGCCCGTGGCCACCACCGAGCAGGTCTGGCGCCTGCGCCTGCTGGGCAGCGGCAAGGCGGCGTTCTGGCTCGATGGCACGGCCAACCTGTTCGCCCAGCGCCCCGAACACCTGCAACCGCTGCGCGAGGACGACGGCCAAGTGCGCCTCACGCTGTACGCCGACGTGCTGGGCAGCACGCCGCGCCTGGGCAGCGGGTTGCCCTATGAACGCCTGCCGCCCGCCACCCATGAAGCGGTCCAGGCCCTGGGCCTGCGCACCGCCGGCTATTACAGCTTTGTCGATGTGGTAGGCAACCGGCCGCAGTTCGAAGATAAATTCCGCCAGCTCTACCGCGAACGGTTTGCCATCGACCACGACCTCACCCTGATGGCCGCCACCGGGCGCAAATCCGACCTGGTGGCCGACGACACCACCCAAGCTGCGCTCCAGGCCTGGCTGGCGAGCACCGTGGCCATGGCGAAGCCTGGGCTGCACTACATCAGCTTTGCCGACGAACCCAATGCCAGTTACCGCAACTACAGTTCCTTTCAACAGCTGTTCGACAGCCTGGCCTGGCAGGTGCGCCGCTACCCCGGCGCCCACGAAGCCGGCGTGCGCATCGCCATGCCCGCCAGCTCGCGCTTCGTCAACGGCCCGTTCTTGCCAAACGCCCGTGACTACCGGGGCATCGACTGGGCCCGGCGCCTGTTGCAGAACTCGGGGGAAAACGTCGACGCCCTGGCTTGGCACGAATGGATGGTGCGCGACCTGTTGGCCACCCGCACCTACCGCGACGCGGTCCGCCAGGCCGCCCAACTGGTGGGCCTGGACAGCGATGGCCGCCCGCGCAAGGCGCTGCTGCTGGACCAGACCAACATCTCCAGCGGCGGCTCGGTCAGCCCCTATGAACAAGACACCCACTTCGCCTCACTGTGGTGGGCCTCGGTGGTCATCAACGCCAGCCAGGACGGCTTGCTGGACATGCTCAACTGGTTTTTGCTGGCCGATGAAGACGACCACCTCAAGGGTTTGCTGCGCCCGCGCGCCGACGGCAGCTTCGAGCTCAAACCGGTGGGCCTGGCCCAGCAATTCATCAGCCAGCACTGGCTGGGGCAGGTACTGCGCCTGGACAACGACGCCTTTGAAGTCGATGTGCTGGCCATGGCCAGCGCCCAGCAGCGCAGCCTCCTGGGGGTGAACAAAGCCAACCGCCAGCAGCACATCAGCCTGCAAGGTTCCCAGGTTCAGTGCCCGCCCGCCGACAGCCAACTGCTGTACATGGGCGACGACAGCGTCAGCCGCAAGGCGCCCTTCGACTGCCAGGATGGGGTGGTGCGCTTCACCCTGCCCGGCCAAACCCTTTTTGCCCTGACATGGAACGTTATATGACCGCTCACCCTGCACCCCACGCGGCAGCCTGAACGCCATGGCCGTGCGTTTCCAATGGCTGGGTTCGCTGCGCGACCCGTTTTTCCCCCAGGGCGCCTACGAACAATTGCGCCAGCGCTGCCCCGACGCCACGCCATTCAATACCCTGGCCTGGTTGCTGGCGGCCGAAGCGGCCCTGGGCCCGACCCAGCAGTTGCAGGTGTTACTGGCCTGGCAGGCCGATACCCTGTGCCTGTGCCTACCCCTGGTCAGTGGCCGCGAGCGTTTTGCCGGTTGGCCGTTTCGCGTGGTGCGCCACCTGGGCTTTCCCTTGGCCGACCGCCTCGGCTGGCTGGCGGAACTGGGCGTGGCAGACCTGCAACAAGCACTGGGGGAAATCCGCCGCCGGCAACCCCACGCCCTGCTCCAACTCAGCGAGCTGACCGACCTGCCGGACCGCCACAGCACCCTGGCCCACTGGATGTACCGCAGCTCCACCGCCGAGCGGCGCCTCAGTTGCCGGGTGCCGGTGCACCTGATCGGCGACGCCGACCGCGAGGAAGTCAGCGGCGCCCCCCGCTATAAACTGCGCCGCGCGCGCAAGCGCATTGCCGCCTGCGGCGCCCAGGTGCGGCGCTGGGTACCCGACGCGGCCAGCATCGGCCCGCTGCTGCAAGCCCTCAGCGATGTGGAGGCGCAGAGTTGGAAAGGCGACGAGGGCGTGGGCATCTTCAGCCCCGCCAACCGCCCGTGGATCATCCAGGCCTTCACCGCCCTGGCCGAGCAAGGCCTGGTGCGGGTGGTCAGCCTGGAGCTGGACGGGCGCTGTATCAGCTATCGCCTGGGCTTGCTCGAGCACGCTCGGCTATACGACTACAACCTGGCCTTCCTACCGCAATACGCCGACCTGGGCAGCGGGCGTGTGCTGCTGCAAGCCTGGATCGACTGGGGCCTGGACGACGGCTGGCGCTGGGTAGACGCCTCGCGGGTCAGCCTGGACAACTCCAGCCACCAACTCCACGAACGCATGAGCGACCAGGTCGAGCACTGGCGCTGGAGCTTCTATTCCTGGCGCCCCAGCGGCATTTGCCTGGGCCTGGGCCTGCGCCTGTGGCACCTGTTCAAGCCGTGGCTGCGCCGGCGCGCCAACTCCAACCTCGCACCACCGGCACCACCCATCCCCTGCCAGGAAGCACCGCCATGCCCAGCCACGTCATCATCAACGCCGACGACTTCGGCCTCGACGCCCACGAAAACGCCGTGATCCTGCAAGCCTTCCAGGCCGGCCTGATTAGCAGCGCCACGGCCATGGCCAACATGCCCGCATTTGCCCAAGCCTGCGCCATGGCTCGCCTGCCGCTGCTGCGGGGGCGCGTCGGCCTGCACCTGAACCTCACCCATGGCCGCCCCCTGAGCCAGGCCATCGTTGCGCAACCGGCGTTCTGCAACGGCGCCGGCGAATTCGACTTGCGCCTGCCGCGCCACTGCCTGTGGCTCCAGGCCTCGGTGCGCGAGGCCATCCACCAGGAACTGCACGCCCAATGGCAACGCTGCCTGGACCTGGGGCTCAAACCCAGCCATCTGGACTCCCACCAACACGTGCACAACATCTGGCCCATCGGCGAGATCCTCGCCCGCTTCGCCGCCCAGCACGGCGTACCGGTGCGCCTGGCACGCAACCTGGGCAGCCGGATCCACCCCGTCAAGCGCCTGTACAAAACCCTGCTCAACCGGCGCCTGCGCCAACTGGCCGCAAGCACCGCCGACTATGTCTGCACCCCGGCAGACCTGCGCGACCTGGCACCGCCCGAGCGGGGCCTGCTGGAAGTCATCGCCCACCCCAGCCTGCTCGACGGCGACTTCGGCGATACCTACCTGCGCCCCGAAGAGTCCTTGAGCCAGGTCCTGCAACAGCGCCTGGAAGGCATCGAGCGAGTGTCCTATGGCCACCGGGCCTCATCCGGCGGGGCCTGGAGCAATGCCGGGCGCCGGCACACCGATGCCTTTCAAAAACAGCAGCCGGGCAGTTAAGCTGCGCCCCCCATCATTGGCAAAGGAACGCTGCCCCATGAAGTTCGGATACACCATCGTCTACGTCCCCGACGTCGCCGCCTCCCTGGCCTTTTTCGAACAGGCCTTTGGTTTTGCCCGCGGGTTTTTGCATGAATCCGGAACCTACGGCGAACTGGCCAGCGGTGAAACCACCCTGTCCTTTGCCGCCCACGAACTGGGGGAGATGAACTTCCCCGGCGGCCACATCCAGGCCCACGCCTCAGCGCAACCTTTAGGGATGGAAATCGGCCTCGTCACCGACGACGTCCACGGCGCCCACACCCGCGCCCTGGACCATGGCGCCACGGAGCTCAGCGCGCCACAGCGCAAACCCTGGGGGCAAGTGGTGTCCTACGTGCGCTGCCCGGACGGCACCTTGGTGGAGTTGTGCACGCCGATCCAGGCTTGATTGCGCGGTGATGGCGAACCAGTGGGCCGCGTTGCCGGGGGCATTTGTGGGAGCGGGCCTGCCCGCGATGGCGGCATTGCAAGCGCTAGAGGGGCATCGGCTGTACCGGCCTCATCGCGGGCAGAGCCCCACAAAGGCCGATCATTTCTACTGGCCTCTGGGATAAGGCCCTGGTGCCCCAAAAAGAGTATTTCCGCTCCCGGATGCCCTGATCTGGTTCATCCCCTTTCTCGCCACACCCCACCATCAGCCGCGTAAAACCCTCTGCCTAGAGCCCTGCAACCCCATATATCCAACACTGGCACGAACCCTGCTACACCCCAGGCACACCCCCGAGTGGTCATCGACGACCACTGGCCTGCCCAGGCACGGGCGCGGTGATCCAGGCAACGCGGCCCAGGTCCCTCACCGCTAGCACAACGAACGCCAGGCAAAGACGCCTGGAGCTGATTCCCCAGCTCCAGGCGTTTTTTTTTGCTTTTTATTTGGCCCCCGCCCGGGCCGCGACCCGTTTCGAGGAAAGGCTATGAACCCCACCGTCACCCCCACCCCACGCGAAACCCTGGTGATTATCGGCAACGGCATGGTCGGCCATCATTGCGTCGAGCAACTGATCGAACAGGGCGCCCTGGCCCGCTATGAGGTGCATGTGTTCGGCGAAGAGCGCCAGCGCGCTTATGACCGCGTGCACCTGTCCGAATACTTCGCTGGGCGCGACGCCGAGTCCCTGGCCCTGGGCGATGCCGACCTCTACCTGCGCCACGGTGTGCACCTGCACCTGGGTGAACCGGTGCTGGCGCTCGACCGCGAGGCCAAGCAGATCGTCACCGGCGCCGGGCGTCAGGCCTACGACTGCCTGGTGCTGGCCACCGGTTCCTTCCCCTTTGTGCCGCCGATTCCCGGTGCGGCGGGCCCTTCGCGCCTGGTCTACCGCACGCTCGACGACCTCGACACTATCCGCGCCGCCGCCACCACCGCGCGCCGCGGTGTGGTAGTGGGCGGTGGGCTGCTGGGGCTGGAGGCGGCCAACGCGCTCAAGTCCTTGGGGCTGGAGGCCCATGTGGTGGAGTTCGCCGCGCAACTGATGCCGGTGCAACTCGACAGCCTGGGCGGCGAGGCCCTGCGCTCGCGCATCGAAGCCCTCGGCGTGCAGGTGCACCTGTCCCGCGCCACCCGGGAGATCGTCGCCGGCGAGGACTACGCCTACCGCATGAACTTCACCGACGAGCAGTTCCTGGAAACCGACCTGATCCTGTTCTCCGCCGGCATCCGCCCCCAGGACGCCCTCGCCCGCGACGCTGGGCTGGACGTGGCGCCCCGGGGCGGGGTGATGGTGGACAACCACTGTCGCACCAGCGATGCAGCGATCTTCGCCATCGGCGAATGCGCCTCGTGGAACGGCAGCGTGTTCGGCCTGGTCGCCCCCGGCTACACCATGGCCCGCACCGTTGCCGCGCACCTGGCCGGGCACGTGGCGCAACCCTTCACCGGCGCCGACATGTCCACCAAGCTCAAGTTGCTGGGAGTGGATGTCGGCTCCATCGGCGACGCCCACGCCACCACGCCGGGCGCACGCAGCTATCGCTACATCGACGAAGCCAGCGCCAGTTACCGGCGCCTGGTGGTGTCCGCCGACGGCAAGCATGTGCTGGGGGCGGTGCTGATTGGCGACAACAGCTACTACGACACCCTGCTGCAATACGCGCAAAACGGCATCGCCCTGCCCCAGGAACCGGCCAGCCTGATCCTGCCCAGCGGCGGCGCGGCCCCGGCGCTGGGCGCCGACGCTCTGCCCGCCAGCGCCACCCTGTGCTCGTGCCACAACGTCAGCAAAGGCGCGGTGTGCTGCGCCATCGACGCCGGGTGCAGCGACCTCGGTGCGCTCAAGCAACTGACCCGCGCCGCCACCGGTTGCGGCGGTTGCAGCGCCCTGCTCAAGCAAGTGTTCGAGCATGAACTCAGCGCCCGTGGCGTGGCGGTGGACAAGAGCCTGTGCGAGCACTTCGCCTATACCCGCCAGGAGCTCTACGCCCTGGTGCGCGTCGAAGGCATCGAGGATTTCGACCAACTGCTGCGCCGCCACGGCCGTGGCCACCTGGGCTGCGACATCTGCAAGCCGACTGTGGGTTCGATCCTCGCCTCGTGCTGGAACCAACCGATCATGGACCCGGCCCGGGTGGCCCTACAGGACACCAACGACACCTTCATGGCCAACATGCAGAAAAACGGCACCTACTCCATCATCCCGCGCATCGCCGCCGGCGAGATCACCCCCGACAAGCTCATGGTGCTGGGCGCGGTGGCGAAGAAGTACGACCTCTACACCAAGATCACCGGCGGCCAGCGCATCGACCTGTTCGGCGCGCAACTGCACGAACTGCCGGACATCTGGGGCGAACTGGTGGCGGCCGGGTTCGAGACCGGCCACGGCTATGGCAAATCCCTGCGCACGGTCAAATCCTGCGTGGGCAGTACCTGGTGCCGCTATGGCGTGCAAGACAGCGTGGCCATGGCCCTGCACTTGGAGAACCGCTACAAGGGCCTGCGCGCGCCGCACAAATTCAAACTGGCGGTTTCAGGCTGCACCCGCGAATGCGCCGAGGCGCAAAGCAAGGACATCGGCGTCATCGCCACGGAAAAAGGCTGGAACCTTTACGTCTGCGGCAACGGCGGCATGCGCCCGCGCCACGCCGAGCTGCTGGCCACCGACCTCGATGACGCGACCCTGCTGCGCTACATCGACCGTTTCCTGATGTTCTACATCCGCACCGCCGACAAACTGCAACGCACCTCGGTGTGGCGCGAAAGCCTGGAGGGTGGCCTGGACTACCTCAAAGCCGTGGTCATCGACGACAGCCTGGGGCTGGCGGGCGAGTTGGAGGCGCAGATGCACCAGGTGGTCGAGCGCTACGAATGCGAATGGGCCAACGCGATCGCCGACCCGGAAAAACTCAAGCGCTTTCGCACCTTCGTCAACGACCGACGCGCCGACCCGGACATCCACTTCGTCAAGGAGCGCGGCCAGCGCCGCCCGGTCCACAACCATGAACTGCAACTGATAAGCGTCACCCAGGAGGCCCACTGATGACCCCGCCAAACACCCTGCGAAACGCCGCCCCAGCCGTGCACTGGCAAGCACTGTGCAGCCGCCAGGACCTGGTGGCCGACTCGGGCGTTGTCGCCTGGTTCGACGGCGCCCAGGTGGCACTGTTCTACCTCAGCAGCGAAGAGCGCCTATACGCCGTGGATAACCGCGACCCGCAATCGGGGGCCAACGTGATCGGCCGCGGCATCGTCGGCCACCTCAAAGGCCACCGCGTCATTGCCTCGCCGCTGTACAAACAGCACTTCTGCCTCGACGACGGCCACTGCCTCGAAGACCCCCAGCAACAACTGCGCACCTGGCCGGTGCGGCTGGTGGGAGATGTGGTGGAAATAGCCGGCTGACAAGTGCCCGCGCCCTTGCAGGCAATACAGCGGTGGCGGCTGTACCGGCCCCATCGCGGGCAGGCCCGCTCCCACAGTTGAACTGTGGTGCGGGTGGGATGTTCATTTTCCTTGGTGGGAGCGAGCCTGCTCGCGAGGGCGGCACTGAGTGGCGATGACAAATGGCAGGGGTAAGACAGTTGCTCCCA
>RCMZ01000093.1_pt1 | contig 53384 bp, 50 predicted proteins | sample 2041141 | NCBI WGS metagenome assembly RCMZ01 (sample SAMN09708263, study PRJNA481090) | Wastewater metagenome, whole genome shotgun sequencing project. | biome: sewage; isolation source: Davis station wastewater (DW) | place: Antarctica: Davis Station | collected 2010-03-01 | reverse complement strand
CCGCCACGCCGGTCGCGCCGAGATTGGCGGCGACGCCGCGCGTGCCGTGCGCCAGGTGCTCGGCGGCCTCCCAGTCGTCGGCGGCGAGCGCGGCGCGCAGGTCGTCCGCCGTCGCCCGCTGCCCGGCGACGAAACGGTGCAGCAGCGACAGATAGCTCGCTTCCTTGCCGAGCATGCGGCGCAGGCCCGCCGCCGCATCGAAGCCAGGCACGTCGGCGAGCGCGACGCGCAGCCCGCTGCCTTCGCCCTGCGCCGGGGCGCCGCCCGCCGCGCCGGACGGAGCGACAAGCCCGGCCGGACGCCCGAGCCCGGCGCGCGGCCGTATCCATTTCCGCAGCGCGGCCTGGAGTTCGGCGGGGTCGATCGGCTTGGCGACGTGGTCGTTCATGCCCGCCGCCAGGCAGCGCTCGCGGTCGCCGGCCATCACGTTGGCGGTCATCGCCAGCACCGGCAGATCGGCCAGCCGCGGCTGCGCGCGGATCGCCCGCGTCGCCGCCAGGCCGTCCATCACCGGCATCTGCATGTCCATCAGGACGAGGTCGTAGTCGCGCACGGCCAGCTTCTCCAGCGCGATGCCGCCGTGTTCGGCGAGGTCGACCGCGAGGCCCTCGCCGCGCAGCAGCTCGGCAGCCACCTCCTGATTCAGCTCGTTGTCCTCGACGAGCAGGATGCGCGCGCCGGCCAGCCCGGAAACGCCCGGCGCGGCGGGCAAGGGCTCCGGGCCGGCGGGCGGCGGCGCAACGCCTTCGCCGCCGGCGTCGAGCAGCTGCGCGACCAGATCGAAGAGCAGCGAACTATTGACCGGCTTGATCAGGACGTCTTCGATGCCGACCGTCCGCGCCTGCTTGAGCATCTCCTCGCGCCCGTAGGCGGTGACCATGACGCAATGCGGCAGCGGCGCATCGCCCTGCGCGCGCAGGCGGCGAACGACTTCGATGCCGTCCATGCCGGGCATCTGCCAGTCGAGGAAGACGATCGCGTAGGGCGTTCCCGCAGCGGCGGCCTGCGCCAGACGCGCGAGCGCCGCCGGGCCGTCCTCCGCCTCGGACACGGCGAACCCCATGCCGCTCAGCAGTTCGCCCAGCACGACGCGCGCATGCTGGTTGTCGTCGACCACCAGCACCGGCTTGCCGCGCAGGTCGGCGGCCAGCACCCGGCGGCGCACGGGATCGGGCGCGACGCCCAGACGGGCGGTGAACCAGAAGGTGCTGCCCGCGCCAAACACGCTGTCGACGCCGACCTCGCCGCCCATCAGCTCGGCCAGCTTCTTGCAAATCGCCAGACCGAGACCGGTGCCGCCGTACTTGCGCGTGGTCGAACTGTCGGCCTGCTGGAAAGGCTGGAACAGTTGCGTCCGCTGCTCCTCGTGCAGACCGATGCCGGTGTCGCGCACGGCGAAGCGCAGCGTCACCTGCGCCGCGCCGCTCTCCCGGGCGCCGGCCTGCGCGGCTTCCCCGGCCGCTTCCCTGCCCGCTTCCCTGCCCGCTTCTCCGCCCGCCTCCCGGGCGGTTTCCGGCGCCGCTTCCGGCCCCTTGTCCAGCACGCGCACCTCGATGAGGATTTCGCCCCGCTCGGTGAACTTCACCGCGTTGTTGGCGTAGTTGATCAGGATCTGCCCCAGGCGCAGCGGGTCGCCGAGCAGGTAGCGCGGCACGTCGGGCGCGACGTCGAAGACCAGTTCCAGCCCCTTGGCGGCGCTCTTGTCGGCGATCAGGTTGGCGACGTTGTCGAGCACCTTCTCCAGTTCGAGCACGGTGCGCTCGACGCTGAGCCGCCCGGCCTCGATCTTCGAGAAGTCGAGGATGTCGTTGATGATGCCGAGCAGGTGCTGGCCGGACTGCTGGATCTTGAGCAGGGTGTCGCGCTGGCGGGCGCTCGCCTCGCCCTTCAGGAGCAGGTGCGAGAGCCCGATGATGGCGTTCATCGGCGTGCGGATCTCGTGGCTCATGTTGGCGAGGAAGTCCGACTTCATGCGCGTCGCCTCCTCGGCCGCTTCCTTGGCCTGGCGCAGCGCTTCCTCCTGCTGCCGGCGCAGCGTGATGTCGACCACGGTGACGGCAACCTGCGGCGGGCGCCCCTCGCGCCGGGGCAGCGGCGAGAGGCCGACCTCGACCGGAAAGAGGCTGCCGTCCTTGCGCCGCGACTCGACGCGGTGCCCCTTGCCCATCGCCGTCGCGCGCGGCGCCGCGAAGAAATCGGCGACGCGCCCGGGACGCAGCGCCGCAAGCTCTTCCGGCAAGAGCTGCCCGACCGGACGGCCGACCAGCTCTTCCGGCGCGTAGCCGAAGAGCTGCTGCACCTGCCGGTTGACCAGCGACACCGAGCCGTCGGCGTCGACCACCAGCAGCCCGACCGGCGCCGACTCGAGGATGGCGCGATACCAGCCCTCGGTTTCCCTGAGCGCGGCCTCGGCCTGTTTGCGCTCGGTCACGTCGAGCCAGTAGCCGTTCCACGCCAGGCCGCCGTCGGGCCGGGTCTGGAACACCGAGCGCGTCTCGATCCAGCGGACCTCGCCGGCGGCGTCGATGACGCGGCAGACGGTGTCGGCGTTGCCGTGCTCGGCGAGCGTCCGCGCGATGCGTTCGCGGTACTCGGCGCGGTCCTCCGGATGCACGCGCTCCCAGCGCAGTTCGTCGAGCGCCAGCGTGTCGCGCTGGGTGACGCCCCAGACCTCGCCGGCCTTGCGGCTGACGAAGCGGAACGCGCCCTTGCCGTCCGGCGCGACTTCGTAGCGGAAGATGGCGCAGGGCAGCGAATCGGCCATTTCGAGCAGGAGGCGGCGCGACCACTCGGCGGCGGACTTGGCCCTCTCCAGTTCCCCCGTCCGTTCGGCGACGCGCGCCTCGAGCGTGCTGTTCGATTCCTCGAGCGCCGCGGTCTGCCGCAGCAGCGCTTCGCGCATGCTTTCCTGCGCGCACGCCAGCTCGCCGATTTCGCTCCACGGCGCGACGACCGAGACCGGCGCCGCCAGTTCGAGGCGGCCGATGCGGGCGCTCTCCGCCGCCAGCTGTTCGAGCGGCCGGCTGAAGCGCGCGGCCAGGCGCGCGGCGGCGATCACGCCGACGAGCAGCGAAAGGCCGGCCAGCGCGAGCAACAGATAGAGATCGGTGGCTTCGCCGGGAATGAAGTCCGACTGCGGCGCGAGGACGGCCAGCCAGAACGGCTGCCCGCCGATGCTGATGCGCCGGAACAGGCTGTACCAGTGGCCGCCGTCCTGGCGGAATTCGGCCAGACGGCGATCGGCGCCGCCGCCGGCGCGCCAGAGGCGGATCGCTTCGTCGAGGACCGGCACGCCGATCGTTCCCGTGTTCTTCAGGATGACCGCCTTGATCTCGGCATCGCTGATGAAGCGCGGGTCGCGCGGCACGGCGAGCACCCGCCCGGCGTCGTCGACGATGGCCGCAATGCCGGTCCGGCCCGGCGTCTGCTGGGCGGTGAAATGCGACAGGTCGAGCAGCTTCACGTCGTGCGCCAGGATGTAGCGGCTGCCGTCGGCGCCGCGCCAGCGCGAGGCGACGGTGACGCCCGGCTCCTTCGTGGTGAAGAAGACGTAGGGCGCCGTCCACGCGATCGCGCCGTCCTCCGGCAGCGCCTGCGCGGCCTTGAACCACGGGCGGGTGCGCGCGTCGTAACCGAGTTCGCGCATCTCCACCGATTCGATCTTCCGCTCGCGCGTCCAGGTGATCCACCAGCTTTGCCGCCCCCAGCGCGCCGGGTCGCTGATGCGGTTCACCCATTTCTGCTCGGCGGTCTGCAGCAGCAGGATTTCACGCCCGCTCTCGTGGGCGAAGATGACCGACGAGATTTCCGGGTGATTGGCGATCACGGGGAAGAAGAACTCGTTGAAGCGCAGCAGCTCGTCGTGCTCCAGGCTGCCCTGTTCGCCCCAGCTGCGGCCCGTGTTGAGGGTGACCTCGACGCTCTGCAGCAGGCGCTGCACGCGCGCCTCGAGCTGCTCGGAGGCCTGCCCCATCTGCGCGTCGGCCAGCTTGGCGATGGTCGGCGCCGTGACCAGGAGGTAGGCGCTGCCGGCGAACAGCACGAGCACCAGCAGAATCTGCAGGAAGCTGCGGACGACGAGGCTGCGGCGGATCGAGCGTACGGTCATGGCGGGCCAGGGGTTGATTGCGGGCGGGTCGGCGCGCCCGAGCCCCGCCCCGGAGGCATCGTGCGCTTCTGCATTCTTGCCGCCCCCCCGGCGAATGGCAAGAGCATCTTTCGGCACCAAATAGGTGCATCCGCAAGCAACGTTCGCCGCGCCGCAAAGGCAGGCCCCGCGCACGCTTCGCGGTGCTAGCATGAAGGCATGGCCGCCTCCCCCGAACCCATTGCCATCGCAACGGTGGACCTGAGCAAGCGCTTCGATCGCTTCACGGCGCTCGACCGGCTCAGCCTGGCGGTGGCGCGCGGCCGGATTTTCGGCCTGCTCGGGCCGAACGGCGCCGGCAAGAGCACGACGATCAAGATTCTGACGACCCTGCTCGACGCGACGTCCGGCACGGCCAGCGTCGCCGGTTTCGACGTCGCCGCCGATCCGGTCGAAGTGCGGCGGCGCATCGGCTACGTCCCGCAGCTGCTGTCGGCCGACGGCGCGCTGACGGCGATCGAGAACCTCAAGCTCTCGGGGCGCCTGCACGGCCTGCACGGCGCGGCGCTGAGCGAGCGCGTGCGCGACGCGCTGGCGTTCGCCGGCCTCGACGCGGTGGCGCGGAATCTCGTCCGCACCTACTCCGGCGGAATGATCCGCCGCCTCGAAATCGCGCAGGCGACGCTGCACACCCCCGAAATCCTCTTCCTCGACGAACCGACCATGGGCCTCGACCCCATCGCGCGCAAGACCGTCTGGGAGAGGCTGCGGCAGTTGCGGCGGGAGCGCGGGATGACCATCCTGCTCACGACGCACGACATGGAGGAAGCCGACGCGCTGTGCGACGAACTGGCGATCCTCCATCAGGGACGCCTGGCCGTCGCCGGCACGCCGGCCGCGCTCAAGGCGCAGGTCGGACCGCAGGCCGGCCTGGACGACGTGTTCGTTCATTTCAGCGGGGCCGTGATCGAGCACGGCGGCGACTTCCGGGACATCCGCGAAAGCCGCGACACCATCAAGCGACTGGGGTAAGGCATGCTCGCCTACATTCGCGAAAGCGCTGCCGTCGCCGACGCAGAGGTGCGCAAGCTGATGCGCGATCCGACCGAACTCTTCTCGCGCGCCGTGCAGCCGGTGCTGTGGCTCGCCGTTTTCGGCCAGGTGTTCAGCCAGGTGCGCGGCATCCCGACCGGCGATCTGCGCTACCTGGACTACATGGCGCCGGGCATCCTCGCGCAGAGCATCCTGTTCAGCGCCATCTTCTACGGCATCGCGATCATCTGGGAACGCGACCTCGGCATCGTCCACAAGCTGCTCGTCACGCCCGCCCGACGCAGCGCGCTGGTGCTCGGCAAGGCCCTCGCCGCCGGGCTGCGCGGACTGGTGCAGGCGGCCGTGGTCTATCTGGTGGCGATCGCCCTGCGCGTCGATATCCGCTGGGAATTGCTGCCGATGCTGACCGTGGCGGCCGGCGTCTTCGTCGGCTCGTGCATCTTCTCGACCTTCTCGCTGGTCATCGCCTGCATCGTCAAGACGCGCGAGCGCTTCATGGGTATCGGCCAGGTGCTGACGATGCCGCTCTTCTTCGCCTCGAACGCCATCTACCCGCTCGAACTGATGCCGCCCTGGCTGCGCACCGTCGCCGTCTTCAATCCGCTGACCTATCTGGTGGACGCCCTGCGCAGCGCGATGATCGTCGGCGGCAAGAGCGTTTATGCGGGCACGACGAGCTTCGGCGTGATGCTCGCGGTCTTCGCGCTGCTGCTCGCGCTCGCCGCCAGGCTCTATCCCGGACTGGCGCGCTGACGTGAACGGACACGGCCGACCGGCACCCGCACTGGCATGAGACCCAGCGGCGATGCGCCTATCCTCCGGATTACACGCTCCGGAGTGCCGCGGCGCCGACGGGCGAGGCACGGTTCGCCAGCGCCGAGCGAGACGCGGTTCAGCATCGCTCCGCACGCCGAGGTGGGGCGGGAAAGCCCGTCGCGACCGCAGCGCTCGATACGGCGCCCGCCGCTCACCGGCACAAGCGCCGCCCTTCGGCATCCGGATCGCGAAACGGAAATTGGCGCGACGAGACGACGGCTGCATAACGCCCGGACTCCGCGCCAGCAATCGCTCCCGGCGATCTGAAGCCCCGTTGCCTCCTCCGGAAGAGGAAGGAGGGCGCGCGCGACCTATTTGCCCATCCCCGCCTTGCGCGGCATCAGCTGCCCGCGGATTTCCCCGCCCGGATGCGCGGCGCTATGCACGTTGACGTACAGCTCGTCGTCCATGTAAGCCTTGTATTCGGCGGCGCTCAGCTTGGCGCCGGCCGGCACCACCCAGGCGTTATCGCCGCTCTTGCTCAGGGGAACGATCACCGGCCCGTTGCTTCCGGCCTTGCCGCGATGGATGTGCGCCATCGTCGCGGCGATCCCGGAGGTCATGACCTCGCCGCTGACGGCCATGTCCTTGTCGATGGTGATCTTCGCGTTGCCCGCGGCCTGCGTGGCGACCGGCGGCACTTCCATATCGCCGGACAATTTGAATTTCAATTCGTCGGCCGCAGCCGCGCCGGCGCAGAGGGCCAGCGCGAGCGCGCTGGCGGCGAGGAAAGCCCGCGGCAAGGCGGGACGGATCGGGGAAGTGGCGTTCATGATTTTCCTTTCGAGGTGGATTGACGGCATCCCGCGCGGGCGATCGGGAACGATCCGGACGCTCCGGCGGGTCGTTTCGCAACCGCTCCGCCCGCGGTTGTCGGCGCGCTTGCGCAGTCCCGGAAGCGCGGTAGCGGGAGGCCCGGAGGCACCGACCCGCTTGCCGCTTCCGGCCGCACCGCCGGCGACGGCGGCACGGCCTGCAAGGCGCTCCCGGAGCATCGGATGCCGGCGCGCGGGCATCTGTTCGCTGGCGCACGAAGCGCCCGTCGCCGTTGTCCCGGAGCGAACTTTTCCCGCATTTAGCACTCTCTTGCAGCGAGTGCTAAAATAATTCAGGAAACTCGCAAGGAGGATACATTCCATGACGCAAGCTCTGGCTTTCCCGATGCCCTCTGCTGTCGGCAACATCGATGCCTACATCCAGGCGGCGAACCGCTTTCCGCTCCTGACGGAGGAGGAAGAGTTTCGGCTGGCCACCCGCCTGCGCGACGAGGAAGACCTTGATGCCGCCCGTCAGTTGGTGCTTTCGCACCTGCGGCTGGTGATCTCGATCGCGCGCGGCTACTTGGGCTACGGCCTGCCGCACGCCGACCTGATCCAGGAAGGCAATATCGGCCTGATGAAGGCGGTGAAACGCTTCGATCCGGCGCGCGGCGTGCGTCTGGTGTCGTTCGCCATGCACTGGATCAAGGCCGAAATCCACGAATACGTGCTGAAGAACTGGCGCATGGTCAAGGTCGCGACGACCAAGGCGCAGCGCAAGCTTTTCTTCAACCTGCGCGGCATGAAGCCGGGCAGCGAGGCGCTCAGCCCGGCGCAGGTCGCCGACGTGTCGCACCGCCTGTCGGTCAAGCCGGAAGAAGTGGTCGAAATGGAGATTCGCCTCTCCGGCCACGATCTGGCGCTCGAAACGAACGACGACGACGACGACGCCTTCGCGCCGATCGCCTATCTGGCCGACAGCAACAGCGAGCCGACCCGCGTGCTCGAAGCGCGCAGCCGCGCGCAGCTGCACGGCGAGGGGCTGCACGCCGCGCTGGCCGGCCTCGACGAGCGCAGCCGGCGCATCGTCGAAGCGCGCTGGCTGAACGAGGGCGAGGCGGCGACGCTGCACGAGTTGGCCGCCGAGTTCGGCGTTTCGGCCGAACGCATCCGCCAGATCGAAGCCAAGGCCATGCAAAAGATGCGCGCCGCGCTGGCCGGCGCGGTGTAGGCACCGAAACCGCAAGCCGCGGCGCGCCAGCGCCGGAAAAAAACGAGGCCGGGCGTCGCACGACGCCCGGCCTTTTCGTTGCCGCGCGGGTTTCCGCGCGCCCGCCGCGCCGGCGCGGGACGCCCTACTTCCCGGCGAGCAGAACCTTGAGGTCGGCGACGATGGCGTCCACCGGCGCGTCGTCGCGCACGTACAGGCGCAGGCGCCCGGCCGGGTCGAAGACGTAGGCGCCGGCGCTGTGGTCGAGTACGTAGCCGAGGCCGCCGGACGCCTGCCGCGTGTAGACGATCTTGAATTCGCGCGCCGCCGCGGCCGTCGCCGCCGCATCTCCGTACAGGCCGATGAAGGACGGATCGAACCACGGCACGTAGGCGGCCAGTTGCGCCGGGGTGTCGCGCTCGGGATCGAGCGTGACGAACAGCACCTGCACGCGCGCCGCGTCGTCGCCGAGCTGCTTGCGCGTCGCGGCGAACTTGGCGAGCGCCGTCGGGCAGACGTCCGGGCAGGCCGTGTAGCCGAAGAAGAGGATCACCGCCTGGCCGCGAAAATCCTCCAGCGTGCGCGCCTTTCCCGTGTGGTCGGTAAGCGCCAGCCGGCGCCCGAAGTCGGCGCCGGTGATGTCGCTGTTGCGCATCTGCGGCGGCGCCTCCGGGGTGCAGGCGAGCAGCGCGCCGAGACAGAACAGAACGATCAGTTTGCGCAGCATGAAACGCCCTCCCGCGACCGCCTGCACTCCGGAAAAGCGCGGCAAGCAGCGCTTACGGAGATTGTTGCGACGCATCAAAAAAGACCCTGAAAAATATAATGGAATCAGAAAGTTGCAAACGGTGCTTGCAAAAAAATATGCCGTCCGTGATAGACTCAAAACCAATAAACGTTGACCTAAGTCAAATCCTAGCAGACCCGCCCGCGGGTTCCGCCGGGAGAAACAAAAACCCACAGGGAGCGCGTAAGCCAGGGAGAATCGGTACCCGCCGAAAAATAAAGGCCGGGGCCGGCAGCGAAGTTATCGCAGGAGGAATCGTCAAGATGCCGCTCCGCTCCCGCCCGCGCCCGGCCCTCGCGGCCCTTGCAACCGCCTCCCTGCCCGTCGCGTTCGCGGCGCTGTTCCCGCTCCCCGCAGCCGCCGACTACCGCTGGAACTTCCCGCCCCCCGTCACTCCGATCGCGCGCGACACGCTGCACATCCACAACCAGTTCATGACCATCATCACCGTCATGTTCGTGGTGGTGTTCGCGATCATGATCTATTCGATGATCAGGCACCGGAAAAGCACGGGCCACACGCCCGCCGGATTTTCCGGGCCGACCGGCACCGTGCAGTGGCTCTGGGCGCTCGTCCCCTTCGCCATCCTGCTCTTCGTCGACTACGTGCTGATGGGCATTCCGGCCTATCACGCGGTGGTCGACATGGAGGACACGCGGACCCGCGCCGACATGGTCCTCAAGGTCACCGGCATGCAGTGGAAATGGCAGTACGAGTACCCGGACTCGGGAATCAAGTACGTCAGCACCCTGAGCACGCCGCGCGAGCAGGTCGCCAACCGGGAACCCAAGGGCGAGCACTATCTGCTCGAGGTCGACAACCCGGTGGTGCTGCCGGTCGGCAAGAAGGTGCGCATCCTGCTGACCTCGACCGACGTCATCCACACCTGGTGGGTGCCGCAGTTCGGCGTCAAGCGCGACGCCATCCCCGGCTTCCTGCGCGAAACCTGGGTCAGGATCGACGAACCGGGCGTCTATCGCGGCCAGTGCGCCGAGCTGTGCGGCAAGGACCACGGCTTCATGCCGGTCGTCGTGCATGCCGTGCCGGAACCGGAATACCTGGCCTGGGTCGACAGGAAGAAGAGCGAGATGGCGGCCAGCGCGGCCGGCGCCGGCAAGACCTGGAGCCGCGCCGAACTGACGGCCGCCGGCGAGGAGGTGTACGCCAAGCAGTGCGCGGTCTGCCACCAGCCGGCCGGCCAGGGGCTGCCGCCCGCCTTCCCGGCGCTGGCCGGCAGCAAGATCGTGCGCGGGCCGCTGCTCGGCGCCGACGGCAAGCTGCTCAAGGACGGCCACGTGGACCGCGTGTTGAACGGCAAGCCGGGAACGGCGATGCAGGCGTTCAAGAACACCTTGTCGGACAGCGAGCTGGCGGCCGTCATCACCTACGAGCGCAACAGTTTCGGCAACGCCGCGGGCGACCTGATCCAGCCCGCCCAGATCAAAGCGCTGCGCTGAGCAGGACGCACGGACACATGCGAGTTCACACGAACGCCCACGAGACGGAGGCCACCATGAGCCAGGTCCACCCCGCCGCACGCTCCCTCGACCGCAGCGACGCCACCGCGCCGCCGCACGCGCACACGGACGGCGCGCAGCACGCCGCGCCGCGCGGACTGCTGCGCTGGCTGACGACGACCAACCACAAGGACATCGGGTCGATGTACCTGATCTTTTCGCTGTTCATGTTCTTCGTCGGCGGCGCGATGATCCTCGCCGTGCGCGCCGAGCTGTTCCAGCCCGGCCTGCAGCTGATGCAGCCGGAGTTCTTCAACCAGCTGATCGGCGTGCATGCGCTGGTGATGATCTTCGCGGCGCTGATGCCGGCCGCCACCGGCTTCGCCAACTGGCAGATTCCGCTGATGATCGGCGCACCCGACATGGCGCTGCCGCGCATCAACAACTGGGGGTTCTGGCTGCTGCCGCCGGCCGCCATCCTGCTCATGCTGCCTTTCGCGCTGGCCGTGTTCGGCATCGGCGACGGGGCACTGGCCACCGGCTGGACCTTCTACGCGCCGCTCTCGGTGCAGGGCGGCATCGGCGTCGACTTCGCGATCTTCGCGGTGCATATCCTCGGCATCTCGTCGATCCTCGGTTCGATCAACATCATCGTCACCATCTTCAACCTGCGCGCGCCGGGCATGACGATGATGAAGCTGCCGCTCTTCTGCTGGGGCTGGCTGGTCACCGCCTTCCTGCTGATCGCCACCATCCCGGTGCTGGCCGGCGCGGTGACGATGCTGCTCACCGACCGCCACTTCGGCACCAGCTTCTTCAACGCGGCGGGCGGCGGCGATCCCATCCTCTTCCAGCACCTGTTCTGGTTCTTCGGCCACCCCGAGGTGTACATCCTGCTGCTCCCGGTCTGGGGGCTGATGCCGCACGTGCTTGCGACCTTCAGCCGCAAGCCGGTGTACGGCTACAAGGCGCAGGTCTGGTCCTTCATCGCCATCGGCGTGCTCGCCGTCGTCGTCTGGGCGCACCACTTCTTCACCGCCGGCCTGCCGGTGCCGGCGCTGCTCTACTTCATGTACAGCACGATGGCCATTTCGCTGCCGCTGGCCGTGCTCTTCTACTGCTGGATCGCCACCATGTGGCGGGGCGCCATGAGCTTCGAGACGCCGATGCTCTTCGCGCAGGGCTTCATCGTCCTCTTCGGCATCGCCGGCCTGACCGGGCTGGTGCTCGCCGACGTCGCGGCCGACGCGCAGTACCACCACAGCTACTTCGTCGTCGCTCACTTCCACTACGCGCTGTTCGCCGGCGGCATCATGGGCGTGATGACCGGCGCCTACTACTGGCTGCCGAAATGGACCGGCCACATGTTCGACGAGCGGCTCGGCAAGGCGCACTTCTGGCTGACCGTGATCTCGTTCAACCTGACCTTCATGCCGCAGTTCTTCCTCGGGCTGGCGGGGATGCCGCGCCGCATCCCGGACTACGCGCTGCAGTTCGCCGAGTTCAACGCCATCTCGACGGTCGGCGCCTTCATCCTCGGCCTGTCGCAGCTGATCTTCGCGTGGAACGTCGTCAAGTCGATCCGCGGCGCACGCAGCGGCCTGCCGCGCGCCAGCGGCCGGGTGTGGGAAGGCACGCGGGGGCTCGAATGGGAGCTGCCGTCGCCGCCGCCGCACCATTCCTGGGAAGTCCAGCCGGTGGTCAAATGAAGCCCGCGGAGGAAAACGCCATGTTCGCTCCCGAAGAACTCGCGCGGCGCCGCGCCGCCAGCCGGCGCCTCGCCTGGGCGCTCGGTGCCGCGGTCGTCGCCCTTTACCTGCTCGGCCTCTTCGTCAAGCGTTAGCCCGCCATGGCCGCCGCCCTCCCCCCGCTGTCCCCGCCGCGCTCGCCGCCCGACCACCGCCGGCTGATCGTCAAGCTGCTCGCGCTGGTGGCCGCCGCCTTCGCCTTCGGCTTCGCGCTGGTGCCGCTGTACAACGTGTTCTGCGAAGCGACCGGGCTGAACGGCAAGACCGCCACGAAGATCGGCGTCGGCGGGCTCAGCGCGCCGGCCGGCGTTGCGGCGACGCCGGCGCCGGCCTCGCGCATCGATCGCAGCCGCATCGTCACCGTCGAATTCACCGGCACCGTGATGCCCGGCCTGCCCTGGGAAATGCGCCCGCTGACCAGCCGCCTCGACCTGCATCCGGGCGAGCTGCACCAGGCGACCTTCCTCGTGCACAACAGCTCGTCCGCCGCCATCGTCGGCCAGGCCGTGCCCAGCGTGTCGCCGGGGCAGGCCGCGCAGCACTTCGAGAAGCTCGACTGCTTCTGCTTCAAGCAGCAGACGCTGGCGCCCGGCGAAACGCGCGAGATGCCGCTCACCTTCATCGTCAAGCCGGAGATCGACGCCGACATCCGCACCATCACCCTGTCCTACGCATTCTTCAACGTCGCCGAGCCCGCCAAGGCGACCGGGAGCGCTCGATGAACAGCCCGCACAGCACGCCTGCCGCGCACTACTACGTGCCGCAGCCCAGCCTCTATCCCTTCATGCTGTCCGGCGGGATGTTCCTGCTGGCGCTCGGCTTCATCCTGAAGATGCACGACTACGCGCCCGGCCCGTGGCTCATGCTCGGCGGCGTCGGCGTCATCGTCTACGTGATGTTCAACTGGTTCGGCCGCGTCATCGCCGAGAACCAGCGCGGCGCCTACGGCGACTGGGAGGACAAGTCCTTCCGCCACGGCATGATCTGGTTCATCGCCTCCGAGGTCGCCTTCTTCGCGGCCTTCTTCGGCACGCTGTTCTACGTGCGCGTGCTTTCGGTCCCGGCGCTCGCCGGCATGGACCCGGCCTTCACGCTGTGGCCCGGCTTCACCGGCGGCTGGCCGTCGGCCGGCCCGCAGGGCGCGAGCTTCACGCCGATGGGCGCGTGGGGTATTCCGGCGCTCAACACCGCGCTGCTGCTCACCTCGGGCGCGACGCTCACCTGGGCGCACTGGGGCATGCTGCAGAACCGGCGCAGCCAGCTCAAGCTGGGCCTGCTCGCGACCATCCTGCTCGGCGCCGCCTTCATGGGCTTCCAGATCTGGGAGTACCACCACGCCTACAGCGAGCTCGGCCTGACGCTGGGCGCCGGCGTCTATGGCGCGACCTTCTTCCTGCTTACCGGCTTCCATGGATTCCACGTCACGCTCGGCGCGATCATGCTGACGGTCGTCTATGGGCGCTGCCTGAAGGGGCATTTCAACGCCGAGCGCCACTTCGCCTTCGAGGGCGTCGCCTGGTACTGGCACTTCGTCGACGTGGTCTGGCTCGGCCTCTTCGTCTTCGTCTACTGGCTGTAGCCGGGGAGCGCGCCCATGAAATGGCCGGCCAGGAGCAGCAGGAAGAGCCCGATCGAGAGCGCGATGCGCAGGGTCAGCGCCTTGACGGTGCGCGCGCCGGCGCCGTGGTCGCGGTAGAGGAAGAAGAGGCCGGAGAGCAGGCTGCCGACGATGCCGATCAACACGAGAACGATGACGAGCTTGAACATGGCTGACTCCAGCGCAAAACCCCGGGCAGGGCAGGCCGATTATGCGCGTGCCGGATCGGCCGAGGCAAACGCCGGCGATGGTGCGCACGGACGCGCCGGCCGGCGCTTCGCACCCCGCCTGCTGCCGACGCTGGCCGCCGCCCTGCTCGTCCCGCTCTTCGTCGCGCTCGGCCAGTGGCAGTGGGGCAAGGCCAGCGTCAAAGGCGACCGGCAGGCGCTGCTCGACACGCGCAGCGCCGAAGCGCCCGTGCACCTGGCCGCGACGCCGGTCGACGCCGCCGCGCTGCGCTACCGCCGAATCGTCGTGCGCGGCGTCTGGGAACCGCAGCGGCAGATCCTGATCGACAACCGCATTTACCGCGAACGCGCCGGCTACCACGTGCTGACGCCGCTGCGCATCGAAGGCGGCGCGACGCGGGTGCTGGTCAACCGCGGCTGGATTCCGGCGCTGCCCGAGCACAGCCGCGTGCCCGTCGTCGACACGCCCGCCGGCCCGGTCGACGTCTCGGGGCTGGCGATCGTCCCGAGCGCCCGCTTCTTCACGCTGGGCGCCGACGCCGGCAGCGCCGCCGGGACGGGAACGCAGTGGCAAACCGTCTGGCAGAACCTCGACCTCGCGCGCTACCGGGCGGTCGTTGAAGCACTCGAAGCGAACGAGGCGAACGGGGCGGACAATTTCGCGCTGCAGCCAGTCGTCGTCCTGATGGCGCCGGACAGCGCCGGCGGCGGCTTCGCCCGCGAATGGCCGCGCCCCGACGAGCGCATCGAGCGCCACCTCGGCTACGCCCTGCAATGGTGGAGCTTCGCCGCGACCACCGTCCTGATCTGGCTGTTCGTGAATTTCCGCCGCCCATGAACGCGCCCACAACCGCCCCCCCGCGCCCGCGCGCCTCCGGCCGCCGCGCCATGCTGCTGGCGACGGTCCTGCTCGTCATGCCCTTCGCCGTTGCCTTCGGGCTGTACTGGTTCGAGTGGCGGCCGACCCGCACCGGCAACCACGGCGAGCTGATCCAGCCGCCGCGCCCGTTGCCCGAGAACGGCCTGCGCGAGGCCGACGGCAGCCCGCTGCCGACCGCCGAGCTGCGCGGCAAATGGCTGCTCGTGCTGGCCGGCGACGGCCCGTGCGACGCGGCCTGCGCGCAGCAGCTGCACCTGATGCGCCAGATCCAGGTCGCGCAGAACAAGGAAATGGGGCGCCTGCGCCGCGTCTGGCTGGGCGCCGGCGCGGCGCGCGACCCGGCGCTGCCCGAACTGCGCCGGCAGTATCCCGACCTCGTCGTCGCCGTGCCGCCCGAGGGCGCCGCCGCGAACGACTGGCGCGGCGCGCTGGACGGGTCGAGCTACCGCCTCTACCTCGTCGACCCGCTCGGCAACGCGATGATGCGCTACACGCCGGACGCCGATCCGACGCACGTGCGCAAGGACCTCGAACGCCTGCTCAAGTATTCCTGGGTCGGCTGACCCACCACGCCAAGGAGACCATCCATGTCCACCCTCACTCGCGCACCGGGCAAGACCCTGGGCCAACGGCTGGCGGCCTTCTTCGAACTGTGCAAGCCGCGGGTCAATACGCTGATCGTATTCACCGCGATGATCGGCATGTTCCTCGCCACCCCGGCCTTCCCGCCGCTCGGCCTGTTCCTCGCCGCCTCGCTCGGCATCGCGCTGGTCGCCGGCGCGGCGGCCGCGATCAACTGTCTCGTCGAGCAGCGCATCGACGCCCGCATGGCGCGCACGCGCGCGCGCCCGACGGCGCGCGGCGAAGTCTCGACCGGCGAGACGCTGGCGCTCGCCGGGCTGGTCGGCGGCAGCGGCCTGTGGCTGCTGCACGCGCTCGTCAATCCACTGACCATGTGGCTGACGCTGGCGACCTTCCTCGGCTACGCGGTGATCTACACCATCGTCCTCAAGCCGGCGACGCCGATGAACATCGTGATCGGCGGCGCCTCGGGCGCCATGCCGCCGCTGCTCGGATGGACGGCGATGACCGGCGGCGTCGGCCCCGAAGCGCTGATCCTCTTCCTGATCGTCTTCATCTGGACGCCGCCGCACTTCTGGGCGCTCGCCTGCTACCGGCGCGACGAGTACGCCAAGGCCGGCCTGCCGATGCTGCCGGTGACGCACGGCGTCCGCTTCACCTGCCTGCACAGCCTGCTCTACGTGGTGATGCTGACCGGCGCCAGCGCGCTGCCGTACACGCTGGGCATGAGCGGACCGTGGTACCTCGCCGCCGCGCTCGCGCTCGACGCCGTCTTCCTGGCCTACGCCTTCGTCCTCTGGCGGCGCTACAGCGACGCGCTGGCGCGGCGCACCTTCCGCTGGTCGATCGTCTACCTGACACTGCTCTTCGCGGCGCTGCTCGCAGACCACTTTCTGCGCTGAACGCGCTGCGATCGGCAGCGAAAACCCGGCTCAATAGCGAAAAAATGCGCCTCTACCGTCCGCTCGTCCTGCTCGCCACCCTGCTTGCCTTCGGCGTCGTCGCGCTCGGCGCCTACGTGCGCCTGTCCGACGCCGGCCTCGGCTGCCCGGACTGGCCGGGCTGCTACGGCCACCTTCTCGGCGTACCGGACGAAGCACACGAGCACGCGGCCGCCGCACGCGCCTTCCCGGAGCGGCCGGTCGAAACGCCCAAGGCGTGGAAGGAGATGGCGCATCGTTACTTCGCCGGCACGCTCGGCCTGCTGATCGCCGCCATCGCGCTGCTCGCCTGGCGCCACCGGCGCGAACTGCGCCAGTCGCCGCTGCTGCCGAGCGCGCTGCTCGGCGTCGTCGCCTTCCAGGCGGCGCTCGGCATGTGGACGGTGACGCTGCTGCTCAAGCCGGCGATCGTCAGCGCGCATCTGCTCGGCGGCATGACGACGCTGGCGCTGCTGCTCTGGCTGCTGCTGCGCCAGACGCTGGACGGCGACGCCGCGCCGGAGCGCAGGCTGCGCCTGCTCGGCGGCGCGGCCCTGCTCGCCGTGATCGCGCAGATCGCGCTCGGTGGCTGGGTGAGCAGCAACTACGCGGCGCTCGCCTGCCCCGATTTCCCGACCTGCCAGGGCGTCTGGCTACCGGATATGGATTTTGCGCACGCCTTCCACCTGCGCCGCGAACTCGGCCAGACGGCCGACGGCGCGCTGCTCCCGAACGCCGCGCTGACCGCCATCCACTGGATGCACCGGGTCGGCGCGCTGCTCGTCCTGCTCGTCGCCGGCGCGCTGGCGCTCGTCCTGCTGCGCCGGGCGCAGTGGCGCGCCTGGGGGCGGCTGCTCGGCACCGCGCTGCTCGCGCAGATCGCGCTGGGCATCGCCAACGTCGTGTTCGCGCTGCCGCTGCCGCTCGCCGTCGCGCACAACGCCGGCGCCGCGCTCCTGCTGGCGGTGACGCTGGCGCTCAATTTCCGGCTGTGGAAATGAAAAAAAGGCGGCCGGGGAAGCGGCCGCCCTGCGCCGGGCGCGAAAGAAACTCAGGCAGCGCGCGCGTTCAGCGCGACGAGCAGCTTGTCGTGGATGCCGCCGAAGCCGCCGTTGCTCATCACCAGCACCTGATCGCCGGGCCGCGCCGCCGCGACGACGGCATCGACGAGGCGCGCCAGATCGTCCTCGACGACGGCCTTGGCGCCGAGCGGCACGAGCGCCTCGGCCGCGTCCCAGCCGAGATTGGCCGCGTAGCAGAAAACGCGGTCGGTCTCGGCGAGGCTGCCCGGCAACAGCGCCTTCATGACGCCGAGCTTCATCGTGTTCGAGCGCGGTTCGAGCACGGCGAGGATGCGCCCGGAACCTGAACCGCTCCCCACCTTGCGGCGCAGGCCGGCGACCGTGGTCGCGATCGCCGTCGGATGATGCGCGAAATCGTCGTAAACCGCGACGCCGTCGGCGACGCCGCGCAATTCCATGCGCCGCTTGACGTTGGCGAAGCGCGCCAGCGCCTCGAGTCCCTTGTCGAACGGCACGCCGACGTGGCGCGCGGCGAGCAGAGCAGCCAGGGCGTTAGCGCGGTTGTGCTCGCCGCTCAACTCCCAGCGCGCGCTGCCGACGAGTTCGCCGCCGCGGAAGAGGCGCAGCGCCCCGTCCGCATCGTCGCCTTCCATGCGCCAGCCGTCGGCCGCGTTGAAGCGCTCGACCGGCGTCCAGCAGCCGCGCTCTAGAACGCGGTCGAGGCTGGCCTCGTGGGCATTGGAAACGACCAGCCCGTTGCGCGGCAGGGTGCGCACGAGATGATGGAATTGCGTCTCGATGGCCGCCAGATCGGGGAAGATATCCGCATGATCGAACTCGAGATTGTTCAGGACGGCGGTGCGCGGACGGTAATGGATGAACTTCGAGCGCTTGTCGCAGAAAGCCGTGTCGTACTCGTCCGCTTCGATCACGAAGAACGGAGAATCGCTTATTTTCCCCGACAATCGCGCCGAAACACCGAAATTCATCGGCACGCCGCCGACCAGGAAGCCGGGACTCAGGCCGGCGTCCTCGAGTATCCAGGCCAGCATCGAAGTCGTCGTCGTCTTCCCGTGCGTGCCGGCCACGGCCAGCACCCAGCGCCCCCGCAGCACGTTGTCGGCGAGCCACTGCGGCCCCGAAACGTAAGGCAGGCCGCGGTCGAGAATCTCCTCGAGCAGCGGATTGCCGCGCGAAATCGCGTTGCCGACGACGAAGACGTCGGGCGCCAGCGCCAGTTGCTCGGCGCCGTACCCCTCGACCAGCTCGATGCCGGCTGCCTCGAGTTGCGTACTCATCGGCGGGTAGACGCCGGCATCGCAGCCGGTGACGCGATGCCCGCTGGCGCGCGCCAGTTGCGCGATGCCGCCCATGAAGGTGCCGCAGATGCCGAGGATGTGAATATGCATGCAATAAATCCAAGTTAGAATGATCCGAGCAGGCCCGATTGTAACTCCGCCCCATCCACCGGAGCCCATCGCCATGACCCGCCGGCACGAACACCTCCAGCACCCACCCCACCACAAAGCCCTCGACTCGCAGCGCAGCCGCATCGCCAGCGCCGCCGCCCGCCTGATGGCCGAAGACGGCATCGCCGACTTCGCCTTCGCCAAGCGCAAGGCGGCGCGCAGCCTCGGCCTGCCGGACGGCACCCGGATGCCGGACAACGCGGAGATTGAAGCCGAACTGCGCACCTATCAGCGCCTGTTTCAGGACGACGAACAAAGCGCGCGAATCGCCCATCTTCGGCAAAAAGCCGCCGATCTGATGGGAATATTGCAGCGATTCAACCCGTATCTGACCGGTTCGGTGCTCGACGGAACGGCCGGCCGCTACGCCGAAATCGACATCCAGCTCTTCGCCGACAGTGCGAAGGACGTCGAAATTTTCCTGCTCAACAAGCATATCGACTACGCGCACAGCGTCCCGCGCACCGATCGCGCCGAAGCCGTCCTGAGCGTACAGGCCGACGCGGCGGATGCGGGCATTGTCGCCAATCTGGTCGTTTATCCACCACAAGTCGAACGCATCGCGCTCAAAACGCGCGACGGACGCATCCGCGAGCGCGCCCGCCTGGACGCCGTGCTCGAACTGCTCGCCGCGCCGCGCGGCAGCGACTCGCCATGCCCCGGCTGAGAACCTTCCTGATCGGCGCCGCCGTCGCGGCTGCCGCGCTGGCCGCCGGCATCTACGCCGGCCTGCGGCAGGAGCGGCACGACCAGGCGCCGGATATCGCCCCGGAGCACGTCGCCCGCCTGTTCGCCACGCAGCTCGACGACCCGGCCGGCAAGCCGCAGCCCTTCGCCCAATGGCAAGGCAAGACTCTGGTCGTCAACTTCTGGGCCACCTGGTGCCCGCCCTGCCGCGAGGAAATGCCGGCCTTTTCGCGCCTGCAAAGCCGATATGCGGCGAACGGCGTTCAATTCGTCGGCATCGCACTCGATAACGTCGAGAGCGTACGCGCCTACGCCGAACAGTTCCCGGTCTCCTACCCGCTCCTGATCGGCGGCCCGGACGGCGGCGAACTGGCCCGCCAACTCGGCAATACTCGCCTGGCGCTGCCTTACACGCTACTGGTCGACCCTTCCGGCAAGCCCCGCTTCGCCCGCCTGGGCGCCTTGTCCGAACAGGAACTGGCGCAGGAATTGACGAAGCCGGGCACGGAAGCGCCGCTGCTTCGATAGCGCGCCGCTAGACAAATTGCTGCGAATTGCGGCAAACTTGCCGACATGAAGAAGCAAAAATCGGCTTCGTCGGAATCAAAAACGGCCGCGCAAGCGGCCAGACTTCTGGTTCTGCACGGACCGAACCTCAACCTGCTGGGCACCCGCGAGCCGAATCACTACGGCTCGACGACGCTCGCCGACATCAATCTCGCCCTGGCTCGTCGGGCCGAGGCGGCCGGTGTCGAGCTGGAAACCTTCCAGAGCAATCATGAGGGCGCGCTGATCGAGCGCATCCACGCCGCTCGCGACCAGGGCGTGCGTTACATCATCATCAATCCGGCCGCCTACACGCATACCAGCGTGGCGCTGCGCGACGCCATGGCGGCCATCGGCATACCTTTCATCGAAGTCCATCTTTCCAACGTGCATACGCGCGAGTCCTTCCGCCACCACTCCTACTTCTCGGATCTGGCGGTCGGCGTCATCACCGGTCTCGGCAGCGAGGGCTACCTGCTCGCGCTCGAGTATCTGCTGAGCAAACTCAACACGGACTGAAACCCCGCGGGTAAGGAAACGCCCTAGCGTCACGCCTCCGGCCGGTTTCGCACGCTGCCTGTACCCCGCGTTCCGGCGGCCAAACAAATTTAGAGGGAGAAAATTCATGGATCTGCGCAAACTCAAGAAGCTGATCGATCTCGTCGAGGAATCCGGCATCACCGAACTCGAAGTGACCGAAGGCGAAGAAAAGGTTCGCATCGTCAAGCACGGCAGCGTTGTCGCCGCACCGCAAACCTATATGCTGCCGGCCGCCGCGCCGGCGCCGCTCGCCGCCCCGGCGGCCGCGGCCCCGGCCGCCGCCGAGTCCGACCTGCCGGAAGGGCAGATCGTCAAGGCGCCGATGGTCGGCACCTTCTACCGCGCCGCCAGCCCCGGCGCCGAGCCCTTCATCGAAGTCGGCGCGACGGTCAAGGAAGGCCAGACGCTGTGCATCATCGAAGCGATGAAGCTGCTCAACGAGATCGAGTCCGACTGCGCCGGCGTCGTCAAGGCCATCCTGGTCGAGAACGGCCAGCCGGTCGAATACGGCGAACCTCTCTTCATCATCGGCTAAGGGGCGTTCCGCCATGTTCGGAAAAGTCCTCATCGCCAACCGCGGCGAAATCGCGCTGCGCATCCAGCGCGCGTGCCGCGAGCTGGGCATCAAGACCGTCGTCGTGCACTCCGAGGCCGACCGCGAAGCCAAGTACGTCAAGCTCGCCGACGAATCCGTCTGCATCGGCCCGGCGCCGTCCGGCCAGAGCTATCTCAACGTGCCGGCGATCATCTCGGCCGCCGAGGTGACCGACGCGCAGGCCATCCACCCCGGCTACGGCTTCCTCTCGGAAAACGCCGACTTCGCCGAGCGCGTCGAATCCTCCGGTTTCGTCTTCATCGGCCCGCGTCCGGAAACGATCCGCCTGATGGGCGACAAGGTTTCGGCCAAGGACGCCATGAAGGCGGCCGGCGTGCCCTGCGTTCCCGGCTCCGAAGGCGCGCTGCCGGAAGACCCGAAGGAAATCCTGCGCATCGCCAAGGCGGTCGGCTACCCGGTGATCATCAAGGCGGCCGGCGGCGGCGGCGGGCGCGGCATGCGCGTCGTGCACACCGAGGCGGCCCTGCTCAACGCGGTCACCATGACCCGTACGGAAGCCGGCAGCGCCTTCGGCAATCCGACCGTCTACATGGAGAAGTACCTGGAAAATCCGCGTCACGTGGAAATCCAGGTGCTCGCCGACAGCTTCAAGAACGCCGTCTATCTCGGCGAACGCGACTGCTCGATGCAGCGCCGCCACCAGAAGATCATCGAAGAAGCGCCGGCGCCCGGCATCGCCGCGCGCCACATCGCGCGCATCGGCGAGCGCTGCGCCGACGCCTGCCGCCGCATCAACTACCGCGGCGCCGGCACCTTCGAATTCCTCTACGAGAACGGCGAGTTCTACTTCATCGAGATGAACACGCGCATCCAGGTCGAGCATCCGGTGACCGAGATGATCACCGGCGTGGACCTCGTCCAGGAACAGATCCGCGTCGCCGCCGGCGAGAAGCTGCGCTTCAAGCAGCGCGATCTGGTCTTCCGCGGCCACGCCGTCGAATGCCGCATCAACGCCGAAGATCCCTTCACCTTCGTCCCCTCGCCCGGCAAGATCTCGTTCTACCACCCGCCCGGCGGCCCCGGCATCCGCGTCGATTCGCACATCTATCAGGGCTACACCGTCCCCTCGCATTACGACTCGATGGTGGCCAAGGTGATCGCCTACGGCGACACGCGCGAGCAGGCCATCCGCCGCATGCGCATCGCGCTGTCGGAAATGAGCGTCGAAGGCATCAAGACGAATATCGCGCTGCACCAGGAACTGATGCAGGACGCGCGCTTCGTCGAAGGCGGCACGAGCATCCACTATCTCGAACAGAAGCTCGCCGCCAAGGGCGAGGTCAAAAAGGGCGGCTGAGGCCGCCGCATCCACAGGATACGGACACGCACATGCCCTGGCTCTCTGTCAGCATCGAAACCGATTGCAGCCACGCCGAGGCGCTGGCCGACGCGCTGCTCGACGCAGGCGCCCTCTCGGCCAGCATCGAGGACGCCGACGCCGGCACGCCGCAGGAAACGCCGCAATTCGGCGAACCCGGCTCGGTCACCACGCCGGGCTGGGAGCGCTCGCGCGTCGTCGCGCTGCTCGAGGCCGGCACCGACGCCGGCGAGCTGATCGCCGACTGCGCCGCCGCCCTCGGCCTGGCCGAAACGCCGGCGTTCACGCAGGAAGACGTCGCCGAGCAGAACTGGGTACAGCTCACGCAATCCCAGTTCGAGCCGATCCGCGTCTCCGAGCGCCTGTGGATCGTCCCCTCCTGGCACGAAGCGCCCGACCCCGACGCGCTGGTTCTCGTACTCGACCCGGGCATGGCCTTCGGCACGGGGTCGCATCCGACGACCCGCCTCTGCCTCGAATGGCTGGAGCGCACCGTGACGCCCGGCGTCTCGCTGCTCGACTACGGCTGCGGTTCGGGCATCCTGGCGATCGCCGCCGGCAAGCTGGGCGCCGGCACGGTGCTCGGCGTCGACATCGACCCGCAGGCGGTCACCGCTGCGCAGGGCAACGCCGAGCGTAACGACGTGAGCGCCCGTTTCGACGATTCGACGCATCCGCTCAGGGGCGAATTCGACATCGTCGTCGCCAACATCCTGGCCAACCCGCTGAAGGCCCTGGCGCCGGCCATCTGCGGTCACGTCCGCCCCGGCGGCCAGCTCGCGCTGTCCGGCATCCTCGTCGAACAGGCCGAGGAACTGATCGCCCTCTACGCGCCCTACCTGCCGCTCGCCGTGGCCGATACGCGCGACGGCTGGGTCTGCCTCGCGGGACGAAAAGCGGTAGCATAAGCGCATGAAAACGCGCTGCCCGAGTTGCCAGACCACATTCCGGGTCACGCCGGAGCAACTCAAGGCGCGCGCCGGCAAGGTGCGTTGCGGACAGTGCCAAACCGTCTTCAACGCCCTCGACGGGCTGCTCGACGAAACCGAAAAATCCGGCGAAACCGCCCGGCCGGCGACGTCGGCGCTCGCCGCCCCGCCCCCGGTCACTCCGGACAGCGAGACGGAAGCCGCGACGAAAACCGTTGCCCGGCCCGCGCCGTCCGCCCCCTTCGTCGCCCTCCCCGACATCGACGCCGCCGCAAAACCCGCCGCGCCGCCCGAATCGCAGATCGCTCCGGAAGCCACCCCCGCGGTTAACCTCCCGGAAAACGCCGACGAACCGGCGGCGACCGAAGACGCCGACCTCTCCACCGCCGGTGCCGAATGGCCCGTAGCGGCAGGGACGGCCGACACCACCGACGCGCCCCCGGCGCTCGAGCATCGCGACGAAACGCCGGCCGACGAAGCGGCAAGCGCGGCGCCCGACGTTCCGCCCAGCGAACGCCCCGTCGAGGCCGCGGCATTGACCGCGGCGCTGGCCGCCGACCCGATCCTGCCGCGCGACACGACCGAAATCCCCGGCTACAGCAAGTGGTCCGAAGGCCTCATGAGCGCCCCGGCGGCACCGGCCGCGAATGCCTCGCACAAATCCTTCACGCTGATCGCCCTGCTCCTCGCCCTCGCGCTGATCGGGCAGATCGTCTATCACTGGCGCGGCGAGATCGCCCTGGCGGCACCGAGTCTGCGTCCGGCGCTCGACGCCATGAGCCGGACCATGGGCCGCGACGTTCCACTGCCGCGCAACGCCGACCTAGTCAGCATCGAAGCCTCCGACCTGCAGATCGACGCGGCGCGCGGCAATCTGCTCGTCCTGCAGGCGACGCTGCGCAACCGCGCGCCGTACGCGCAGGCCTGGCCGCTGCTCGAACTGTCGCTCACCGACACGCAGGACAGCGCCATCGTACGCCGCGTCCTGCAACCGGCCGACTACCTGCCGACGCCGGCCGCCGCCGGACAGCCCTTCGCCGCCGGCAGCGACGTCGCGCTGCGCCTGTGGATCGAAGCGAAGGAAGTCGGCGCCGCCGGCTACCGCCTCTACGTCTTCTACCCCTGAGCGCGCCCACCCGACACCCAACCAGAACGAAAATCCATGTCCACACTCATCTGCGGCTCCATCGCCTACGACAACATCATGGTTTTCCATGATCGTTTCAAGAATCACATCCTGCCCGAGCAGATCCACATCCTGAACGTCGCCTTCCTGGTGCCCGACCTGCGCCGCGAGTTCGGCGGCTGCGCCGGCAACATCGCCTACAACCTGCAACTGCTCGGCGGCGAAGCGCAGATCATGGCCACCGTCGGCGACGACGCCGACCCCTACCTCCTGCGCCTCGACGACCTCGGCCTGTCGCGCGCCCACGTGCGCCGCATCGCCGGCAGCTTCACGGCGCAGGCCTTCATCACCACCGATCTCGACGACAACCAGATCACGGCCTTCCACCCGGGCGCCATGAGCTTCTCGCACCTCAACCACGTCGCCGACGCGAAGGACGCCAAGCTCGGCATCGTCGCCCCGGACGGACGCGACGGCATGCAGAAGCACGCGCGCGATTTCGCCGCCGCCGGCGTGCCCTTCGTCTTCGATCCGGGCCAGGGCCTGCCGATGTTCTCCGGCGACGATCTGATGGAATTCCTGCGCCTCGCCGACTACGCCTGCTTCAACGACTACGAGGCCCGACTCGCGTGCGACCGCACCGGACGTTCGCTGGAACAGCTCGCCGAGGAAGTGAAAGCGCTGATCGTCACGCGCGGCGGCGAAGGCTCGCACATCTACGCCGATGGATGCCGCCACGACATTCCCTGCGTCAAGGCGGACGCAGTGGTCGACCCGACCGGCTGCGGCGACGCCTACCGCGCCGGCCTGCTCTACGGCATTTCCGAGGGCTGGGACTGGGAAAAGACCGGCCGCCTGGCGGCGGTCATGGGGGCGATCAAGATCGCCCATCGCGGCGGCCAGAACCACCGCAGCAACCGCGCCGAGATCGGCGCCCGTTACGCCGAGGCTTTCGGCACGACGCCCTGGTAAAGGAGGCTCCATGCACGCACCGAAACGTTCCGCCCTTGCAATCACCGCCCTCGTCGCTCTCGTAGGGCTCGCCGGCTGCGCCGGCAGCCAGTCGGGCAGCGCCTACACGCGCAACCAGGCACGCCAGGAAATGACCGTGCGCCTGGGCGTCGTCGAAAGCGTGCGCGAAGTGAGCCTCGAGGGCACCAAGTCGGGCGCCGGCACGATGGCCGGCGTCGCCGTCGGCGGCGTCGCCGGCAGCAACGTCGGCGGCGGCAAGGGCCAGATCATCGGCGCCATTCTCGGCGCGGTCGCCGGCGGCATGGCCGGGTCGGCGCTGGAAGAAGGCGTGACCAAGAAGAATGGGCTGGAAATCACGGTCAAGCTCGACAACGGCCAGCTCACCGCCATCGTCCAGGAAGGCGACGAGCGCTTCGCCCCGGGCGAGCGCGTGCGCATCCTCTCCGGCGGCGGCACGACGCGCGTCACCCACTGAACGCTCCAACGCAAACTTAACCGGAGCGCAATCCGGCTGTAACGTCGTCTGCCTAAAGTCCTTCTCCACATGACAAGGAGAAGGACATGACGACAGTTCTGAATACTGCGGAGCAACACAGCAAGCCGGCCCGCCACCGCCTCTCGGTCGGCCTCGCGCAGAGCGAGCGCGAGATTCTCGAAGCGCAGAAGCTGCGCTACCGCGTCTTCGCCGGCGAACTCGGCGCCAAGCTGCCGACGCGCACGCCCGGCGTCGATCACGACATCTACGATCCCTACTGCCAGCACCTCGTCGTGCGCGACGAGAACTCCGGCGCCGTGGTCGGCACCTACCGCATCCTGACGCCCGACAATGCGCGCAAGATCGGCGGCTACTACTCGGAAAACGAGTTCGACCTGACCCGCCTGCAGCACCTGCGTCCGCGCCTCGTCGAGATCGGCCGCTCGTGCGTGCATCCCGACTATCGCTCGGGGGCGACGATCACCCTGCTCTGGGGCGGCCTCGCCAAGTTCATGCAGGACCACGGCTACGAACACCTGATCGGCTGCGCCAGCGTAAGCATGGCCGACGGCGGGCACGCCGCGGCCAGCCTGTATAATCGCCTCGATGCGCACATGAGCCCGCTCGAGTACCGCGTCTTCCCGCGCTGCCCGCTGCCGCTGGCGGCGCTGAAGAGCGACCTGCCGGACGCGCAGATGCCGCCCGTGCCGCCGCTGATCAAAGGCTATCTGCGCGCCGGCGCCTACGTCTGCGGCGACCCGGCCTGGGATCCGGACTTCAACACGGCCGACCTGCCGATGCTGATTTCGATGTCGCGCGTCAATGAGCGCTACGCCAAACACTTCATGGGGAAATGAAACTGGAGCAGGACAACCCGCAACACGAAGCGAGCACGCCGCGCCTGACCCGCGTGCTGCGCCTGACGCGGCTGGTGCTGCATTTCTTGTGGGGGGCGGCCCTGGTCGCCACCGTCTATCCGTGCGCGCGCGACGGGCGCCGGCTGGTTCTGAAGCAGCGCTGGTCGCGCCAGCTGCTCGACATCCTCGCCATCCGCCTCGACGCGCAACTGGCCGGCGCCGCGCCGGGCAGCCTGATCGTCGCCAACCACGTCTCCTGGCTCGACATCTTCGCGCTTAACGCGGCGCGCCCGGTCGCCTTCGTCTCCAAGGCCGAGGTGCGCGGCTGGCCGCTGATCGGCTGGCTCGCGGCGAAGACCGACACGGTCTTCCTGCGCCGCGGCAACCGCGGCCACGCCAAGGTGGTCAATGCGGAAATCGACGCGCTGCTGAACGCCGACAAGGACGTCGCGCTCTTCCCCGAAGGGACGACGACGGACGGCTCGCACCTGCTGGGGTTTCACGGCGCGCTGCTGCAGCCGGCGGTGGAAACGGGGCGCCCGGTGCAGCCGGTCGCGATCTCCTATCACGCCGCCGACGGCCGGCGGAGCTTAGCGCCGGCCTACGCCGGCGATACGACGATAGCGGAATGCATGGCCGCCATCCTGGCCTGCCGAACGCTGACGGTGCGTCTGCGCCCGACGCCGGCGCTGCAAGCGCAAGCGCAGACGACGACGGCCCGACGCGAGCTGGCGCACGCCGCGCGCGGCGCCATCGCCTTCAAGCTCGGGCTTCCCCTGGCGAGCAATCGACCTGAAACACCGCCCGGTCTTCAAGGCGCACGGCCGTCAGATGACGGCCCCACAAGCAGCCCGAGTCCAGCGCCAGCAGGTTAGGCATCAGCTTCAGGCCGAGCGCCGACCAGTGGCCGGTGACCAGCACCGTATCGGCGCTGCGCCGGCCGGGCACCATGAACCACGGCAGATAGCCGGCCGGCGCGGCCGCCGCCTCGCCCTTGGTGCGGAACTCCATGACGCCTTCCGGCGAACAGAAGCGCATGCGCGTCATCGCATTGACGATCACGCGCAGGCGCGCCCAGCCGTCCAGGTCGTCGCGCCAGGCGGCCGGCTCGCTGCCCCACATATTCGCCATGAACTCGCGGTAGTCGGGCGCGGTCAGCGCCGCCTCGACCTCGCGCGCCCGCGCCCGCGCTTCCACCGCCGTCCATTGCGGCAGCAGGCCGGCGTGCACGAGGCAGAATTCGTCCTCGACGTGGCACAGCGGCTGCCGGCGCAGCCAGCCGAGCAGGTCGTCGCGGTCGGGCGCATTGAGGATGTCGGCCAGCGTATCGTCCTTACCGCGCTTGCCGAAGCCCTCGGCGACCATCAGCAGATGGAGGTCGTGGTTGCCGAGCACGGTGATCGCCGCCGGCCCGAGATCGCGCACGAAACGCAAGGTTTCGAGCGAGCGCGGCCCGCGGTTGACGAGGTCGCCGACCAGCCACAGACGGTCCTTCGCCGGGTCGAAGGCGCAGCGCTCGAGCAAACTCTGCAGCGAGCCGAAGCAGCCCTGGATGTCGCCGATCGCGTAGGAGGACATCGCCGCGCCTCAGGCCGGCGCCGGAGCCGGCACCTGCGACTGCTGCCAGCGCCAGGCGTCGCGGCACATCTCGCCGATGCCGCGCTTCGCCGTCCAGCCCAGCAGGCTTTGCGCCAGCGCCGGATCGGCGTAGCACGCGGCGATGTCGCCCGGTCGGCGCGCCGCCAGCGCATAGGGCACCGGGCGTCCGCTGGCCGCCTCGAAGGCGCGCACCATGTCGAGCACCGAATAGCCGCAGCCGGTGCCGAGATTGACGGTGAGCATGCCGCCCGCCCGTAGCAGGTAGTCGAGCGCGGCGAGGTGGCCGTCGACCAGATCCATTACGTGGATGTAATCGCGCACGCCGGTGCCGTCCGGCGTCGGATAGTCGCTGCCGAAGACGCTGAGCTGCGCGCGCAAGCCCTGCGCGACCTGCGCGACGTACGGCAGTAGGTTGTTGGGAATACCCGAGGGCGCTTCGCCGATCAATCCGCTCTCATGCGCGCCGACCGGGTTGAAATAGCGCAGCCGGGCGATGCGCCAGTCGGGATCGGACTTCGCCAGGTCGGCGAGGATGTCCTCGATCATCAGCTTGCTGGCGCCGTAGGGATTGGTCGCCGAGCGCGGGAAGTCCTCGCGGATCGGCACCGACGCCGGGTCGCCATAGACGGTGGCGGAAGAGCTGAAGATGAGGGTTTTCACCCCGGCATCGGCCATCGTCTCGCACAGGACGATGGCACCGGAGACATTCCAGTCGTAATAGCGCAGCGGCTGCGCCACCGACTCGCCGACCGACTTGAGACCGGCGAAATGGATCACCGCGTCGACCGGCTGCGCAGCGAACAGCGTGCGCAGAAGGGCGCGGTCGCGCACGTCGCCCTCGACGAACGCCGGCCGCCGGCCGGCGATGCGTTCCATACGGTCGACCACGTCGCGCCGGCTGTTCGACAAATTGTCGAGCACCGTCACCGCATGCCCGGCCGCCAGCAACGCGACGCAGGCATGCGAGCCGATGTAGCCGGTACCGCCGGTTACGAGAATATGCACGTCAAACTCCTGGGCAAAAGCCCCCCGGTTTCGTTCAGAGCTTGAATTCCTCGCGGCGGCGCCCCTTGGCTTCGAGTTCGCTGAGCCACTTCGGCGCCTTGCCGCGCCCGGTCCAGGTCTGCCCGTCCGGGGAACGGAACTTGGGGGCGACGACAGACTTAGTCTTGGTCGACGACGACTTTTCGCCTGCCGCGCCACGGAAACCGCAATCTGCGGCACTCAGGCCGAATTCGCCGACCAGTTGCCGCACCTGGGCAATCGCCGCGGCGATCTCGGTTTTCCGCGCTTCTTCGATCTGGCGATCGAGGGTTTCGCGCTGGACCAGCAGTTCTTTGTAATTTGCCATGAAAGCTCCTATTAATACGTTGTTATTACAGCTGGGGAACATACTCGGGTACGAAAGCCTGCAAACGTACCTTTACTTCAGTCGGAGATGCCGGAGCGGCGCTCTCCAACCAGACTTCCAACTCCCGCTGCCAAGCAGCATCAGGCGCCGTTTCCGCCTGCGCGATGCGCAGCTTCGGATGGGGGGTCGCCAAGGTATGCTCGGCATCGGATAGCAATTCCTCGAAAAGCTTCTCACCCGGCCGCAAGCCAGTGAACTCGATTCCGATCTCGTCTTCGGAAAACCCAGAAAGGCGGATCATGTCGCGTGCCAGATCGACGATCCTTATCGGCTCCCCCATTTCGAGCACGAAAATCTCCCCGCCCTTCCCCATTAGTGCCGCCTGCAAAACCAATTGGGCAGCCTCAGGAATCAGCATGAAGTAACGGATAATGTCGGGGTGAGTGACCGTCACCGGCCCACCGCACGCAATTTGTTCGCGAAATTTGGGAATCACGGACCCGTTACTACCCAGCACGTTGCCAAAGCGTACGGTAATGAAGCGTGTAGCACCTATTTGTTGAAAACGCCCGAGAACTCGTTCAGCGAGACGTTTGCTAGCCCCCATGACATTGGTCGGATTGACGGCTTTGTCGGTCGAGACCAGAACGACCCGCTCCACCCCGTGCCGCAGAGACGCCTCGGCGACACACTTCGAACCGAGCACGTTGTTGCGCACAGCTTCCCAGGCATTCTCCCCCTCCATCAGAGGCACATGCTTATAGGCTGCGGCGTGAAAAACGACCGACGGGCGATAAATAGAAAAAACCTGGTCCAGCCGCACCGAATCCTTCACGCTCCCAACGACGCAAGCAATCCGGATATCCGGGAAGGCAGTCGAGAATTCCTGCTCAATTTGATAAAGAGCGAACTCGGACAACTCGAACAAAATCAGCACACGCGGCTGAAAGCGCGCAATCTGCCTCGCCAACTCAGAGCCGATGGAACCGCCTGCCCCCGTCACCAGTACCGACTGATCGCCCAGTAGACCGCGCAAACCGCCATCGTCAAGCTGAACCGGATCCCGCCCAAGCAGGTCTTCCAACTGCACTTGCCTTACCTGCGAAACCGCAACGTTTCCCGACAGTAAATCTTCGAGGCTGGGGACGGTCAGCACCGACAAACCGCCTTGCACCGCCATTTCCATCGCATGCCGCCGCTCCGTGAGCGTAGCCTCGGGCATGGCGACAATGGCCCGCTTTACCTCCAACCGTCCGGCCCACTCCGCCACTTCATCGACCGTGCCAAAAACTTTCACCCCACGCAATTCCTGACCGACTCGTCCCGGCGCGTCACCCAACAGACCGACCACCTGCCAATCCGTCGATGCGGCCAACTCGCGTAGCAGGCGCTCGGCTGCATTTCCGGCACCGAGCACCAGAACCGGCTCGCCACCGAGCGCTAAGCCACCGTGCAGAGCATGGTCCTTCCAGGCTCGGTAGACGAAACGAGTCCCCCCCATAAACAGGATCAACAATAGCGGATGTAAAACGAGTACAGAGCGCGGCACGCTGGATATGTGCAGCATAAAAACGGCTGCGGCAACCGCGATTGCCGCTAGCGAAACGGCGATGATGATACGACGCAAATCCATTACGCTGGCATATCTCCAAATGCCGCGATACAGCCCATTCAGCCAGTAGGTTGGCGCATGCAAAGCGAACAGCAAAGGCAGCGCCTGCCATGCTCCACGCATAAACTCTTCAGGAAAAGCAAGATTGAAACGCAACCAGTATGCGAGAAACCAGCACAGCGCCAAAGCCAGCATATCGTGGACAAAGGCGATAAGGCGGCGGGAAATCAACGGAAAATCCATCAAATCAGAAGGTTTCGTAAAGTACGTTGCGGACATGACATTCTACGCCAAGGGCGAGGACTAGACTTCCTGCGCCTCAGCAGCCCCTGCCTTGAAACGCCACGCAAGCCAAAACAATGGCGCATATGCGATCAGCAATCCGATTGCTCCATCTATACGCCCCAATCCAACCAGCAGCGCCCACGGCAACAGCCAGAATAGATTGATCGCCCCGACCACCATCGAGACAGGACGATGCGCTCCATAGCGACGCGACGCATATTGATAGGCATGGCTGCGATGTGCCTCGTAGATTTTTTTCCGGCGCACGAGACGGCGCAGCAGAGTCAAAGTCGCATCGGCCACAAACACCCCGAGCAAGATGACCCATGCCCAAAAAAATGCCGGGCGGCTCCACGCTGCAAGAATCGAGAGCAGGCCGAGCAGGAGGCCAAGGAATCCACTGCCGGCATCGCCCATAAATATCCGCGCAGGAGGAAAGTTCCAGCACAGGAAACCCGCCGCCGCCACGAGGAGCAGCGCCGGCACTTCCCAGCCCGCCCCCCCCGGCATACCGAGGAAGTACAGCATTGCCCCCCCCAGGCACACACTAACGGCCTCGATACCGGCGAGCCCGTCAATGCCATCCATGAAATTGTAGAGATTCAGGAGCCATACCAGATAAAACATCGCCATAAGCTGGGCAGGCCATCCCGCATCGACTACCAGACCGAGCAGCGGCAATGGCGGCAAGCCACCCAGCCAAAGCAGGCCCCACGCTGCCGCTGCGAAATGGACGAGCAGGCGCCAGCGGGCTGCGACGTGGCGATGGTCGTCGAGAAAGCCAACCACCGCCACAAGCCCCCCCGCCCCTGCTAAGCCGCAGGCTACACTCGGTTTCAGGACGCCACTTTCGACGAGCAGAGGCAAGCCGAGGAGGAAGGTCAACACAATGGCTACTCCACCTCCGCGCGGAGTCGGCACCTTGTGAGAACTTCGCGCATTGGGAATATCCATCAGGCTTTTCGCCAAAGCGTAGTGTCGCAGGCCATAGGTCAGCGCCAGCGACAGAGCGAATGCTACCGGGAGAAACCTCCAGAACTCCATGAGCTTTTGATATTCCATCGGGGGCAACAACCCTATTCAATATATTCTTCAGCACTGCGTCCCACTTCTCGGTACTCCTAGCTAGTGATAGCAAAAGCTATTTCGACGCTATTTTGGAATTCGACGTTCAAAAAAAGGCCGCACAGTATTCTTCAGTGCGACATCGACGCTGACCGGAGGCGTCCAATCCAACAGCTCCTTCGCCTTCCCAATATCGATCTGGAGTGATCCACAGAGACGATCGAGCACCGCGCGCTTACCAACGATCAATGCGCCTGCAGACAGTATCCATACCGGAACAGAAAATAGACGAAGCGGGACCTCCATTGCCCGCCCAAGCCGGCACAACAATTCAGCAGTAGATAGATCCTCGCTATCTCCCGCGAGAAATACCTGATTAGCCGCCAATGGATGAGTGATACAGGTGACGATCAGATCAACCAAATTTTCGAGCGCCACTAGCGTACGTCGATTTTCTGTGACCGCCCCCAGCGGCAACGGCACCCCATGCGCTACTGCATGCAAGAGCCGCCCAAAGTTTCCTGGCGCCCACGGCCCATACACAAGCGGCGGGCGCAAAATGACGACTTCCATGCCAGTGCGCTCGGCAAGCTGAAGCAGTGCAAGCTCCGCTTCATGCTTCGATATGGCATAGGGCTCCCGAGGAGCAGGGGGATCGCCTTCGGTAAAAGGGCGGACATTCTCGCCGCCATTGACGCCAATCGAGCTAATAAATATAAACCGCCGAACGCCCAGCTCTGCCGCCTGCTCTGCCAGACGCAGAGTCCCTTCCGTATTGACCTGACGAAAGATATCGAGAGGACGCTTAACCTTCTCGTTCAAGATATGAGCTCGCGCTGCAGTATGGACAACCACCGACCTATCCACCAGAGCTGAATGCCACTCAGCGCTACTGCTGAGCGACGGGGAAAGCGTCTCCCAAGCGGCGCCCGTCGGATACCTCACCGCCCCAACGACATCGACTTCATCGGCAAGCAACCGAGCAACCACAGCTCGACCGACAAATCCATTCGCCCCGGTAACCAGGACCTTGGCCCTTGAAGCGGGGCGCATTGTCAATGTCACAGCGGCGCCTTAAAAGCCAAAGCACGCTTGTAAACATCCAGCGTCCGCCGATACATGACGTCGAAAGAAAATTCACGCTCGTACATCATTCGCCCTTCTTTACCCATTGAATGACGCAGCGACTCCTCACGCAACAGACGTCCTAGCCGCTCGGCAAGTACGCCTTTGTCACCTTTATTCACAAGAAAGCCAGTCTGTCCATCAATCACCGATTCGGCCACACCGCCAACATCAGAAGCGACAACAGGCAACTGGGCACGCATGGCCTCTAGGATGGAAAGCGGCAACCCTTCCCACCCGGAAACCAGCACGAACAAATCGGCACCGGCCAAGCGCTGAGCCACATCGTTGCAGAGCCCGGAAAATACTACACGCTCCTCAAACCGAAGGGCGCTCACCCTTTTCTTTACTGTCTCAGTAAGCGGTCCGTCGCCTATCAGCTCCAGTTTCCATGGGAGTTCTCGATGCATATCCAATGCTTCGAGAAGCAGTAGGTGATCCTTTGGCGCATCCAACCGAGCGACCGAGACAAGCCGCAAAACGTCAGCGTAGCCCCCCCTAGAGCGAAGGTCTGACGACACGTCGGGAACGCCATTGTGTATCCGGGTGAGCAAAAACTCATCCCCCACACCGAGCGTCAAAGCCAATCGCCGGTCGTATTCAGAAACGCAAATGATGGCTGCACTCAGATGCGCCGCCCATCGCTCCAAAAACCTAGCGAACCGACGTGAGCGCTCTGCAATACCTTCGGTAAAAGCCCAGCCATGAGCGGTGAACACAATCGGTATACCGGCAAACTTGGCGGCGACCCGCCCCACCAAACCTGCTTTCGTTGAATGAGCATGCACGACATCGGGCTGTAACCGGCGCAATATCTGCCAGCATTCAAGGATCGCCAATACGTCCAGATGAGGGCGAATTGGCCGAACTAAAAACCGCAAATTGATAACCTGGAGCCCCTTCTCGCGAAGCAATGTCGTGTAAGGGCCGCGCCCCCCCACCAAGACCCTCACATCATGCCCCTCAGCCTGCGCAGCAAGGGCGAGATCAAGCACGTGAACATGAGCCCCACCGATCGTATCCGACCGGGTTATGATATAAGCAATCTTCAAATCAATCTCGGAGTTTTCAGAGCCGTGAATAATCGTGGATTCCTGAAGCTGGATCCACTCTCAAGCAGCAACAAGGAAGTTATCTGTATTCTTAAATACTGAGAGTAGGCGATATTTTCCTATCTGGCGGCAGATCAAAAGCAGCCAAACGAAGAACGGAAAGAAATATAAACGACACGAGACCGACACCTCCAGGTGAGATGGTCACAAAACAAGAAACCAAAAACATATAAAGCAATACAAAAAACCATATCCACATTCCGTCACCCACCGTCCTAACGAGAGCGGAAAACACACCCACAAAAAGAAAGGCCAAAGGCAAAAACCCATAAGCAACACCGAAATCCAAGTAGGTATTGTGAGTACTGACGGGTCCGTTGGCCCCATAAAGAGACCCAAGCCCGGCCATGCCGATCCCAAGAGGTTCAGAAACAATCACCCTAATCGCAGATGGCCACATCTCGAGACGACCACTAAAGCTAGAAAGCTGGTGGCCTCGAATAAAATTATTACTGAAAAACTCCTGAGGAAAAAACCACACAAGTGCACAGGTGCACAGAAAAAATGAAAGCAATACCACCATCCAGTAAAAGCGCTTAGACTTCAATTCTGGAAGGGTAAAAATTGCGACTATAAAGCAAATCGCCAAACCACCAATTGCTGCACGACTATGCGAGCCAAACAAAGAAGCGGCTAGTATTAAAATGCACGTCCGACGGAATTTAAAATTCGGATCGAAAATAACAATTAGAACAGAAAACCCAGCCAGAACCCCTAAATAATTTGGATCAAACACTCCCCCGGAAACTCGATCAAAGACCCTAGAATACCAAAGATAGTCATCAAAAAAAAACAAAGGGAGTGTGAATAGAGTCAACCCACAAACAGCATAGGCCGTGGCTGAGAAAAATCGCCGAATTGCATCCGGCTGAATCTTAAGGAAAACACATAGAACAATTAATGCGCCAATGAGAGGACGTAAAACCTCCGCCCCTTCACCAAACTCGACAAGGCGAGTTGCAAAAGCCCCCCCCCAAGCCATAACAAGTCCGCCGCCCACGACACCAAGCCGCCGAGGTTCTATGCCAAAGAGCTCCCAGCCCGCAATAACAAATATGCACACACCGACAAAAGCAAGAGGGAGATAAAGTCCACTACTCATTATTACCGGATCGTAGGCAACTAAGGAAACCACGGCCGCAATCACGACAAGGCGCCCGCGTAATATCGCGGGAACTGGCAACCTTTGGGGCCCCCCCCCCCCATCCTTCATCTCATCAACCCTTGGAGAAAGGTGTGTAACCCAACCCTATCAAGCAAGATATCCCACTCAAGATCAGCCACATCCGGCACACGGTAATTAAAGTCGAGAACTTCCTTGGCCGTAGTATATTCATCCAGCCAGCAAAACCGCGCACCCCGCTCTGCGGAAAACCGTTCGGCCCATACGTAACGATTAGACAACACTCCCAATCCAGCTGCACAGTACTCCAATGTCTTGGTACTGGTTTGCTGATTGAAAGGATAACAATTCGGCGTGTAATTGAGACCGATGCGAGCATCAGCCATTGCTGCAGGAATGGCCTCTCGCCCGAGACGGCCGGCAAGGGTTATATTTAGCCCGGCCTGCAATCGTCTAAACACATCGTTACTCGGAGCGCCAATTACCAAAATTTTTAGCCCCATCCGACCAAGTCTTATTAGAGTCTCAACAAGACCGCTACGAGCATTTAAACTCCCGCAGTAAACCATATCAAAGTCCCGCTTGCGCTCCTCAGGTTTGATAAAAAATGTCCGATCCACCCCCATATCCCTGAATAGAGACGGCACATCGTCATCAAAACCGAAACGGTTTTCGACATAAGGACTAAGAAATATACGCCCAGCAGGCCTCGAATTTAACGAGCGCTTAAGCCGGTCTTTGATGCGGGCATAAGGAGGCACCGAAAGACTATGATATTCGTGTACGCGCAAACCTTCTTTAGCTTCTTTCGCTCGATCCATGCCCATGAAGCGCAAATCAATATCAGGCGAAATACTCCCTGGCTCATCAGGAAGCCTCAGATGCACGGCCCACCCCTTCCCAGCAAGATGGCTGGCGTAAGCATAAGCTTCGGGGGTATAAGCGGAAGACTTCAATCCAATTTGGATAGAAGGCATCAGCGTATTAACCTAGGAAAATATTTAATTATACGAACCAGAAACAAAAGAATCTGCACTCCTTTTTTCTCTGTCTCCAATTGAACACGGAAAAACTCCGTCAACGCCCCAGCGAGGTCGACAGAGCTCAGCCCCTGCTCGCCGAAACTTCCAGCAATAAAATTGCCGTGGACAATTCGTGCCCCGGACCGGACCGCCCGCTTGATAAAAAGTTGGTCTGCAGCGATGGGGTATTTTCTTACATAATAGCCCACCCCGTCCCAGTCATGCAGGGACTTGCGGTAGGCCGACCCAACTGCATGCGCGGTCACATAGGCAAGCTGGCCATTGAGCCAAGCAGATCCGTGCGGTTTTTCTACAACTTTTCCACTACCAAATCTAACTGAAGCGGTAACAATGTCGGTACCCGACTTTTCGATCAATTCCTTGTAATTGGCTACAGCCTCGCGACAAAGAACATCATCCGCACCGACCACAAGGTAATATTCCCCTCGTGCAAGCTTGATAGCCTTATTAAGAGCATCGTAAATCCCAAAATCCGGTTCCGAACGATACACCAGCGGCAAATCGCTGGACTCAGCAAGAATCGCCAACGTGCAATCCGTGGATGCACCATCCATAACTACCCACTCAAAATCTTGGTCGGTTTGCTGGCGCAGAGATTCCACGAGGGAAGGAAGAGAAAGCGCAGCATTGAAAGTTGCCGTGACAATACTTAATTTCATAGCATTCTTTCGAAACGCTAAAGTCTCTTAAGAACGAAGGACGGCGCAGTTTTTCAAGAACCACTCGTAGGCGTCTTGTAATCCTGCTTCCAGAGGTATGCTTGCCTGCCAACCGAGAATGCGAACCCTATCGACCTCAAGCAGCTTGCGTGGCGCACCATCGGGTTTGCTTTGGTCAAAAATCACCTGCCCGCTATAACCGATAACTTTGGCCATCGTTTCAGACAATTCACGGATGGTACAGTCGGCGCCGGTTCCAATATTGACGTGAGAGATCATGTCTGAGCACTGCGCCGCCAACTTTTGGCGGTCCTGCTCCATGACAAAGACGCAAGCGTTTGCCATGTCGTCCACATGCAAAAACTCTCTTCTTGGCGTCCCCGACCCCCAAACCACAACCTCCTTATCCCCCCGCTCCTTGGCTTCGTGAAAGCGACGAATCAGCGCCGGAATTACATGGCTGTTTTCCGGATGATAGTTATCACCCGGCCCATAGAGGTTGGTCGGCATTACACTTCGGTAATCACGCCCATATTGGCGATTATAGCTTTCGCAAAGCTTGATTCCGGCAATCTTGGCGACTGCGTAGGGCTCATTTGTAGGCTCAAGTCGGCCAGTGAGTAGCGTACTTTCCTTCATTGGTTGTTCGGCATCACGCGGATAGATGCACGAAGACCCCAGAAATAGAAGTTTCTGCACTCCAGTCAGATGGGCCGAATGAATTACATTGACCTCGATCATCAAGTTCTCGTAGATGAACTCTGCCGGATAGGTGCTATTGGCATGAATACCACCGACCTTCGCTGCCGCCAGATACACCTGATCAATCTTGTTGGTCTTGAAGAAATCTAAGACATCCGCCTGATCAAGAAGATCGAGTTCATCATGGCTACGGCAAAGGACATTGTTATAACCAAGTTCCTGCAGCTGCCGGACAATTGCCGAGCCGACCATGCCACGGTGGCCTGCGACAAAAACACATGCATCGACATTGCGCTCGCTCATTCTTTACCCTTCTATCGACACCGGCATTTCATGGCCGTGAGCCTTGAGCAGGGCATGGCGGCGCGCAATTCTCAAATCTTCAGCAACCATTTCCGCACACATTTCCTGGACAGAAATCTCTGGCTCCCAGCCGAGGCGAAGCTTGGCTTTGGCGGGATCTCCCAGAAGGGTTTCCACTTCGGCCGGGCGGAAGTAACGCTTATCCACGCGCACAACCACATCTCCGGCTTTCAGCGCGGGGGCTTTGTCTCCAACAACCGATAGCACCACGCCAATTTCGTCCACGCCATCACCTTCAAAACGAAGAGTGACCCCCAACTCCTCAGCAGACCAGAGAATGAACTGGCGGACGCTGTACTGCACCCCGGTGGCGATCACGAAATCCTCGGGCAGATCCTGTTGCAGCATCATCCACTGCATGCGTACGTAATCCTTTGCATGCCCCCAATCGCGAAGAGCATCCATGTTGCCCATAAACAGGCAGGACTCGAGCCCCTGCGCGATATTTGCCAATCCCCGGGTGATCTTTCGCGTCACGAAGGTTTCGCCACGGCGCGGGGACTCGTGATTGAACAGGATCCCGTTGCAGGCATACATGCCGTAGGCCTCCCGGTAATTCACCGTGATCCAGTACGCATAGAGCTTGGCAACCGCATAGGGCGAGCGGGGATAGAACGGGGTCGTCTCGCGCTGGGGCGTTTCCTGCACCAAACCATAAAGCTCCGAGGTAGATGCCTGGTAAAACCGAGTTTTTCTTTCCAACCCCAGGAAACGAATCGCTTCCAGGAGACGCAAAGTCCCCATGGCATCGACGTCTGCAGTGTATTCCGGCGCCTCGAAACTGACCGCCACATGGCTTTGTGCGCCAAGGTTGTATACCTCGTCCGGCTGGATCTCCTGGAGTATCCGGGTCAGATTGGAGGAGTCGGTCAAGTCGCCATAGTGCAAGCGAAAATGGGCGTTCTCCACATGCGGATCTTGATAAATATGATCGACCCGCTGAGTATTGAACGAAGAGGCGCGACGCTTGATGCCGTGAACTTCATAACCTTTGGCGAGAAGAAGCTCGGCAAGATAGGAACCATCCTGTCCAGTGATACCTGTAATCAACGCCTTTTTAGTCATTGCATTTCCCCCCAACACAATCTTCTATTTCTGAATGACTTAAGCTTTTCAACAAGCGTAATTTCGGCCCGCATACGCAGCTCTTCCACCAACTTTAGTTGTTGAAGGCCGCGAGCAGCCATCACCGCCACCTGGCTATCATCCACATAAATAGATCGAATAGCTTCAACCAACTCTTCAACGGAATCAGGATCAACACATATTGCAGCATCTCCAACTTGCGCCGCCAAGGATGTAGAATAAATTACTGGCTTTCCTAGCGCCCAAGCCTCAAGGGGAGGCAAATTTGTTGGGCCAAAGTAAGTTGGCATAACAAGAGCTCGACAGTTTTTGTATAGACCCTTCATCTCAGACTCAGGAACAAACCCTGTAAAAAACACCTGCTCTTCTATGTCAAGATCTCTTGCCATTTTTTGAATATAACCTTTGTTCCCCTTATCTCCTCCGCAAAAAACCGCATTATAAAACAGAGCTTTTCCCTTAAGAACCGCTAAAGCCTGGAGTATTCTTGCGTGATTTTTGTGAGGCCAAAACTGTGCCGGATAGAACAAATAGTCTTTGGGAAGAGCAAGCCGATCAATCATGGAAAACTGATTATTATCCGCAGCGGTTCCAGCAAAGCGTGCTGGTTGAAAAGGCATTATCAGCAACCGCTCTTGGTCTACACCATAATTTTGCCGTACGCGGCAGCTCAATTCTTCTGAATCAGTAAGCGTTAGAAACGAGCGGTTAATTGAGTTCCGATAGAGATTTTCCCGCCCCATGAACTCGTCATAGGCACCGACCTCAGGAAACTCGGGGTGATCTCGATGGCACAAATCCCATACAGTAAAGAGATAGGGGATTTTCCGGAAGGCTGGCGCGTATCCGCTAGGCGCCAAAAAATAAGCCAAGTCAATATTATTTTCGATCAGAAGCCTCTCAAGCCGGGTGACCACCCTCATTCGAGCGAGCGCTCTATTTAAAATAATTGAATCAGTCTGAGAAAGAGCCGCACACAAAATATTCTCTGCTCTTCCACGCCGAATATAGTGCAGCTCTTTCCCGGCCATAGCAGGGTGTTGAACGTTCGCCTCAACAGTAGTGAACAGACTAATAGATAGCCATTCAGGGCGAATTCTATAGAGCTGCTCAATTGCGTTAAGGGACTGTTGAAAGCCACCACCACTATGCAGCGCCTGCTCCAAAATAACGCCGACTCTCATTGCTTCTTCAACACCGAATACCCAGACCACGCGCTAACCGATAGCGGATTATCGCTCATCCACTCATGGTGAGCCACTGCTTCAAAACCGTGTGTATCTGCCAACATCTCGATCTCTGGGGCAAACAAATAACGCATCAAATGTGATTCGCGAATTACTTGAGTATCTTCCGAGGTGAAAACGGTGGTTTCGTAATTCACCTCTACTGTACTTCTGACGTCGTCCATGCGGGGCTCGGCGATACGCACAATTGACAACTCGCCGTCACACAAGCGCTTTACGCGGGTCTCCGGCCGTTGAGACAGAACGGCAGGCCCATACCAGTAATCAAAAACAAGGATACCACCGGCATCTAAATGCGCGCTCGCTGTACAGAAAGCGGAATTTAGATCCTTATTACTGGTTTGGTAGCTGAACACATGAAATAGGGAAAGCACTGCATCAAACTTCGCAGCAGCTCGATAAGAGCGCACATCGCCCAGAGCGAAATCCAACCTACCCTTTACTTCCGGCACTAAGCCGCGTCTTCTCTCGTTCGCCGAGGCAAGCATGGTATCGCTTAAATCGATACCTTTGACGTGATAGCCGGCTTCTGCAACTAATTGCGCGTGGATCCCGGTACCACAACCCAGCTCCAGCACGCTCCGGGCTTCCGGCGAATATTTTTTTAACAGAGAAACAACAAAATTTGCCTCCCCTTTGTAGTCCTTATCGCGGTACAGGAGATCATAGTAGCGTGCATACTGGTCAAAAACTTTCACAACATCAATCTCCCATAAGCTTGCCAATGCTAGCGATAACCGCTTGCTGTTGTTCAGAAGTCAACGCCAAACCGCTGGGGACATAAAACCCGCGGCGCGCCATCCGCTCTGCCACCGGGTAGTGCTCGCCGGCAAACAAGCCCATCTTCTGAAACACCGGCTGCTCGTGCATAGGCCAGAAGAATGGGCGTGTACCAATTCCCATTTGGCCCAGGCGCTTCATCGCCTCTTCAGCATCAAAATTAACGTCATCATCCAGTATCAGACCAAAAACCCAGTAAATATTGTCTGCGTAGGGCGTTTTCGCCAAGGGTAGCTGTACCCCAGAAACTTCCGCCAGCCCCTCTGTATAACGTCTACCCATTAGGCGCTTGCGCTCGACAAACTCTTCCAGCCGCTCCAGTTGGGCAACACCCAATGCCGCCTGAAGATTTGTCATACGTAGATTCCAGCCCAAGCGCTGGTGCACGAAGCGCTTTTGAGGTTGAAAGCAAAGATTGCGAAGACTACGACATGCTTCCGCGAGATCGTCGTCGTCCGTAACGATCATCCCTCCTTCGCCGGTTGTAATATGCTTGTTTGGGTAAAAACTGAAGGTACTAATGTCACCAAACCCCCCACATTTCCGCCCCTTGTAGTTTTGCCCATGCATTTCTGCGGCATCTTCAATCACCTTCAGGTCATAGCGGCGGGCAATATCTAGCACCACATCCATGTCCACAGGCAAGCCATAGATATGAACCACCATAATCGCCTTAGTGCGCTCAGTAACCTTCGCCTCGATCTGGTGAACACCCATGCTCCAAGTGAGTGGATCAGAATCCACCAGTACCGGAACGGCTCCGGTCCGAATAATCTGCCCGATACAGGAAATGATCGTAAAAGCCGGCAAGATCACTTCATCACCCGGCTCTAGCGCCAGCGCCTCTACGGCCGCATCGATCGCCGCCGTGCCGTTGCTGACAGCAATCGCATGGTTGCGCCCAACAGAGGCAGCAAACCGCTCTTCAAACAGCTTGATGAAGGGACCTTCGGAAGAAATCCAACCGGTATCGATGCACTCCGCTAGATATTTTTTTTCATTACCATCAAGTAATGGCTCGTTGACGGGGATAAATTCCATGTTATTTGATCCTAACTCGATCAGAAGATATAGGAGCGAACCGGGTTTTATCTGCCTCACCCGCGTAGGGCCCCTGCTTAACCTCGATAATTTCTGTGGGTTCAAGCATTTCGAAGCCATGGCCGCCAAAAGCCAGGAGAACTACGTCGCCAGCATCTAGCACCACACTCTCGATATACGATTGATCATCCGTATAGAAATCAACGCGCACCCGGCCGGACTTGATGAACAATACTTCCTTAGTGAACTCGACCTCCCGAGTTACCGGATTGTGCACATGCGGAGGGATTATGTAACCACCTGGCCGATTCATATATCCCAACTGTTGTGAATATGTACTAGGGGTTAGAAATTCGATACCGTCCTTTTTAAATCCGCTGCGAATAATAAGGGCAAGCTCCTTGCTCTCATGAAAAATTCGTTCAATCACAATTACCAACCATACAGTTTTTTGAAAAACATAGCATCATCCTTCACCCCAGAAAAAAGAACTAAAACCAAATTCGAGAAAACATAATAAGTATCGGAAGCGCGCTTTCACCCGCCAGAATGGGGATGCTTGCCTGGATCTCATGAAAGACACTTAGAACGCACAGATTTAGGCATACTCCTCAACCACCTTATCAATTAGAGCAGAATCCTTTTGCTGCACCGAAAGAATGTCGCAATAATAAATTGTACGCGTCGCCTTTCCTAAATTCTGCTGCCAAATATAGTCAATCACCTGAGTAACAACGTCAACAGAGCATGTTCTAATAACTATTTCTCCAAAATTATCAAAAACAACCCAATCGCAATAACCGGAGGCCTCAAGGAATTTGAGCGTCGTAGCGTAACCATCCTTCTGATAATCAAAGTCACAATGACATTCAAAAAACAGCATTGGCTTGTGGTTTTCAATAACAGAAACTGACGAATCCAGCACGTCGTAATCAAAACCATCAACATCACTCTTCAGAAGACGCACGTCAATATCTTGTATATTAGAAACTATCTCATCCATTGACATGGATTTTATATTACCACCCGCACTCAATACCGCGTGCTTAGTCCCCCCCCGTCCTACCAAGGAAACATCTGTGACGCCCTTCCCTACCAGGGCCTTGATAGATTGAATTCTCACATCACTCATTGCGCCTGTAATTTTTTTTACATTCGCCTTAAGATATTTATAAAACAAGTCATCAGGCTCAATGCAAATATAATTCACAAGAGGGTTTTTCTCCACCATGCCAGCCAAAGTATCTCCAACATTCGCACCCACATCTATTACTGTGGATGATTTATCAATATAGCTCACAAGATGCGGCAAGAATTTATCGTATTTCGGGTGAATCAACTGATATTCGGGCAGCAAATGATTCGCGGGCAACTCAATAGAGAAATCGTTATATTGATATACAATTGATCTGCCAAAGCGCAGCCTACACACTCTACCGATTCTCGTAAGCATATTTTTAAACATGCTCACAGTTCTTTTAAAAAAATAAAACATCGAAAACACCTCTAATTTACAACAGGATCACGACATCAATGCATCGATAGATTTCTTTGGAAAAGCGTCTGTCAGAGAATATGGATCAAGGTTAACAATCTTACCGGCTTTATTGAACTTCATAGCATCGAAAAACAACCTAGAAACGTCGACAAGCAAATCACCAACACAGGAATAAATGTTACTTTGATCATTTACGAAATCTTCAACTCCAGCATGTTTCTCAAGATTCAAAACCCTATTTTCTGCATCACTGTAAACATTCCTTGGGTATGTATTATCCATCCCAAGAACAAATATTTCTCGGTACCCAAACCACGAAGCTATTGCAAGAGCCTTATACAGCGTCATTGAAACGTAACCCCTTGGCGCTATTGGGCTAGTATTTGACGTCCAGCCTCGCAACTCCGAATCAATAAACCCCTGCACTCTACCCCCCCCTAAAAGGGCTGATATCTCTGAAACCCTTAGAACCGGACAAACTATTTTTATTTTTTTATTTTTTTCAAGGTAAACTAAAAGAGATCTATTTTTGCTCTCCGCATAGACATGCTTCTCTTCAAAACTCAACGTTGCCGGATCTGATACTACAATAAAATCCGGAACAAACCCCGAAAGACTCTTATTTAACTGCCAATAATTCACAACAAAAACGTCCCCCCCGTTCTGCGAGAATTTATTCAGAATGGCTGTACTTAAGTACCCCTGAGAAGGGCCATTACCTAGCACCAACGCTCTAGCGTTATTTTTCGCACCTCGTTTCTTTATCAGATGAGCGATTTGCTTTCTGCCAACATATAGCTCAACAAAATACGTCAGTAAAGATCTAGCCCCTCTATAAAAAAACTTTAGCGACCTCACTAGCGCGCGATCTGCTTTTTTCCGTAACACCCCAGACACAGAAGGACGGCACAAACTGCTAACGTAACGGTTTTCGAGAATGTATTCTTCGAAGGGATCCATTTTGTCAAATTTCTGCATAAATCTTAATCTGGCGCCTAAATATTGGTTTGTAAAATATGATTCTTCGCAGCGACGGCGAGACGAATTTTCCTCACAGCCTATTCAAAAAAAACAAGACTTATTTAGTGAAATGACAATTTAATTTGAGGCGCCGTAAGAAAATTGGCTTTGGCGGACCATTATTGTGCCCACGTATTTATGGGTGGACTTTGACAACAGCCCCTCGCATTTTCCTCATGGCATCATCGTTATCTTGAACAACCGCACCAAAAAAAATCCAAAGAAGCCCCTGGACCGACTACGCGAGGCCGATTACACGGCCCCTTGTTCATGGCTACTAGTATTACTGTACTTGCCGTATAGCCACCCACGAACTTAGTGCTAGACACCACAACAGGCTCTTCGGTACGCTCGATCAAATGCAAATAGATTTGCGTTGACGCGCTTGGGTAGATCGACAGCATCGACATCAAGGCGCTAAAACATAAAGAGAATATTTTAGATTTTAAATAGATCGAGAATCATTTTAAAATTAAACAATCAAAATTGCCGTTCTCACACCTAGTGATCGAGTTTGATGACATTAAAAACCCAGGGAAAAAAATTTTCCCGTTGCTAGTCTGCGATACGCTCCAAATGTGCGATTAGAGTATCGGTCTTGCCTAATGCAGCTAATGTGTTCGCATACGCGTTAGTCAACTCTGAGGTATCAAGAAACGCCCAGCTCTGATGTCCTCCCGGTTTTCCACGACTCAACCAATGCAAGTGATTTGACAACGGATAACGCTGGTAATATTGTAGCGCTATCACTCGAAGACCCGCCTGACGCGCCAGCACCTCTAACGTTGCGGCGTTAAAAAGAAAGAGATGCTGACTCCAATAAGTAAAGCGCTGGAACTCTTCGCAATCATATAGACTAAGCAAGGCATCGTCGGCACTAGGTACTTCTATAATCATCCTCCCCCGAGGTCGCAGTAGGCCAGCAAGGCCACCCAACATGCTCCGGGGATCTGGCAAGTGCTCAATAACATGGAAGGCAGTAATCAGGTCGTACCCTTTCCCCGCGGCCTCAATATTTGGGACTATATTTAATTTTCCGCTCCAATATTTTAGCATCCTAGTTTCAAGTTCAATCCCGGTCACGGTAGCCGCCAAAGTCTGTGCTTTGTTTAGGAAACCTGCCGCTCCACAACCAAAATCAAGCAACTTCTTGTTCGGTAGCATTGCTTTGATCATTTCAAAGCGGCGCAGATCATCCCATTCGGTCTGTTTCAGCCAAATATCCATCGAAATTGGCTCGTCGCCATGCATGCCGGAATTTTGATAAAAATCAGCAGTAATATGGCCAGAATCATCTAGCATCACGAGACCACAGTTATCACACTGAAGAACCCGCATTCCGGGGGCATCTCTAACCTCACCCTTACGGGGGGTAAAAGTGGAAGACTTACAGAGATAGCACTTCATGACTAAAACCAGATGTGGGTGATATTGAGTTTATTCATAATTCCCCATAATTTTGCAGTTTCAACACTTAACGTGATCTCCACGCCCACCTCATTTCCTCTTTGACATATTATGGGAAGAATTAACCAAGCAACGACAGCCACTCTTGATCTATTCTGAGATGAAGCATAAGAATATCAAGCAAAGGCAATGATAGTTTGTAACGCTAAAACCCAGCGCCTTCCAGGAACGCCAAAGCCGACCAGAATCCTTCCCCATTGTTCTTGTGCCCCTGCCATACTTCAGGGATAAATTGAACCTCGGGTGCAAAATTATTTATGCACTCAAGCAACATCGAGAAATCTACATCCCCCTTGCCAATCTGCACCCCCTCTCCATCCACACCCTTTGCATCTACTATATGCAAGTGAATCGTGTAGGGCAGTACTTTTTTTAAAAATTCATTGAAATCCCAGTGATAATAATTGCACGCCATCATGGAGTGCGATACATCCAAGCAAATTCTGTGACCTGTGCGCGAACAAAATTCAGAAATCTCATCTGGATCAACAAAAATATTGTGGTGACTCTGACCTCCAAAATGCCACGGAAAGGGGGGCATTGTCTGAATTGCTAGTTGTGCCTGGCCAAAGTCCACTTCATTCAACGCAGCTTCTACTCGATCATACAGAGCTGCTCGCATCTCCATCGGCAAGAAACCCTGCGGTGACCAACCACCTGCATTAAGCACTAGTACGGGACGAGGGGTGCTGGGAAACCAGTTACTCAACTGGTTTGTCACGGACACTGTTCGCTTAAGTTCGGCAATGGAGTGCGATCTGTACGCGGTATCGTTACTGGCCAAATCAATAATATGGTCACCAGCAAACAATTCAGGGCTATGAACTGCAAAACCAATCGACTGTTTTCCAAAAAAATATTCATCTAATTTCACATCGAGGTCGTGGTAGCTTAGATGAAATTCAACAAAATCGATCTGCATTCCATCAGTCAATGCTTTATAATCGTGATAACGACATGGAATTCCATAAGGGCGCGAAAAAGCATAGCTCTTTTTCTTTGGGATAATTGGCGTAATATCCGTTTCAAAGAAAAGATCACCGGCCTTGAAATCACGTTGCGCTATTTTACCGACTAGTTCATTAAGCCGATTCGGCTGCAGCCCCTGCCCAGGGCTTCTGACTATGACCATACTGTGCTGTATCAACTGCCCTCGCGGTAGGTCGCAATTAATCACAAGGCTTTTGGCTAGATTTTCTCGATTTATCAGCTCACCTTGGGTTAGTTCACGCGTGGCTCCTTGGCCCATGGCCTCTTCAACATTTCGAATCTGACGTACCATCTCCGTAAATTCGTCTGGCAACAAGCTCACTTTATGATCGTTACCCTCCATATTACGGTCAATAGTGAAATGTTTTTCGATAATGCGCGCCCCAAGTGCCAAGGCTGCTAATGGCACAGCAAAACCGCGCTCATGCCCAGAATAGCCAATCACCGTATTCGCCAATTGTTTAAGGCGCGGCAGGTAACTTAGATTCACGTCCTTAAAAGGAGTCGGATAGGTTGAGTTGCAGTGGAGGAGGGCAAATGGAACTCCTAAACGCTGCAGCAAACTTACCGCCCCCTTTATTTCTGCTTCTGTACTCATTCCTGTCGAGCAGATCAGCGGCTTGCCGGTCCTAGCCAAAGCTTCCAGCATCTCAAAATTGGTGAAATCCGCAGAAGCTACTTTGAAACCCTCCAACCCGTACTCATTCAGCACCTGCACACTGACCAGATCCCAGGGGGTACACAAGGGCAGGATTCCTCGCTGCTTGCAGTAGTCGAATACTTGACACAATTCATCGTGGCTAAGCTGAAACTTGTTGAGCAAATCTAAAGTGTACTGGGAACCCAAATCATAACGGGCTTCAGCATTTTTCCCCTGATTAGAATACAAAGTCGGCAAATCGCGCATTTGAAACTTGACACAATCCGCTTTTGCCTCGACTGCCAAATCGACTAGTTCTTTTGCCAAGCCAAGATCGCCGTTATGATTATTCCCTACTTCAGCAATGATGAAAGCCCTACCTTGATCGGAGATAAGAAACTCACCTATCTGTAAGCCCTCTGCCGACTTTCGTGCCAACGCAACAAATCGTCCTTGATCGTCCGTTAACGGGATAATGTCCCGCTTGCGGTCAAAGTACGAAGAAATTAGGCTGATCGGATCAGACACCGGCCGAGCAACGAACTGGCGATTCATCACACGATCAACCGGCTGGTTCAGGTCAAAATCACCTGTCTGTGTTATCCAGCGACGTACATCGCCGTCGCTTACCGCGCCAATCAAAACTCCATTTTCCTCTACAACAAATACAATGCGCGACTTATTTTCGCTAATCCGCTTTAGCGCATCCAAAACACTATTTCCGGAGAAAACCAAGTGATTTTTAATCTTTTTTTCAATATGCATTTATCTACCTCGTTTTACCCGAAAACAAAATAAAACAGACATCAATCAAGTTGGCTGCCAACAATCAAGTCAAACAAAACCCGGCATTGCAATGACAATTAATCAGCAGGCATTGCGCTCCAACAATAGCCTTTCCACGCGCTCCCAATCCTCTGACTCATCAATTTCTATTGCGGTAGATTCATCCATTTCGTAGATGCCAATCTTTCCGCCCAAACGGCAGCGATACTGCTCGAGAATAGAGTGCCGCGTAAAATAAAACGCACCATTTTCCATTAGAGTCCCTGCGAAATCTTGGCGACGGGGACGGTTTAACGGGTCGTAGTTGATTGGAGTGCAGTCATCACGCCAAAAAAAACGTTTGGTCCGCACTGCACTTGCCATCGAGTCAAGCTGCTGATTTTCGAATTGATCTAATGCGGATTTTAGATCTTTGGAACTAACCAGTGGGGATGTCGCTTGAATAGTAGCTAAAGTTTTAAACTCCACTAATTGCATGAAGTGGAGAATTACAGATTCAGTCGAAGCTGTATCAGTTGCAAGCTCAGGCAGCCGATCAACAATCTCAACACCCAACCCCAGCGATCTAACCACTTGCTTAATTCTATCGCAGTCTGTCGAAACATAAATACTGCTAAAGCAACGAGCATTATGAGCAGCCTCCAGAACCCAAGCACACAACGGCTTCCCTGCTATTAGTTTTACATTTTTCCCTGGAATGCTTTTTGAACCGCCACGTAACGGTATAAGCGCAACAGCATCATTGCCCATTTCTATCTACCTCACTGATTTACAGCGGCTTTCTTACAAAGGAAGGAACGAAGTAGTTATTTGGCTTGCTAATTGACAAACGATGACGTTTTAAAAAGCCATCAACAGCATCGGTTTCACCAGCAACAGTGGCGTAGTCATCAAAAACGATTAATCCGTTAGGAACCACACGCTCATACAGTAAATCCAACGCGTATTCGGTGGGCTCCTTAACGTCCATATCAAGGTGCAGAAGAGAAATCCTCGTAGCAGGAAATTCAGCAAGATAATTGCCAAGCGTTTCAAAAACATTGCCTTGTACAAGATCAATATTTTCAAACTTTTTCCTTCGAAGGATCGCAGCAACCTCTTCCCGAGACAAGCCCTCTCCACCTTGTTCTTCAAATGATTCAATGAAGCGCCGATCACTTTCCAGGGTCAGATTTGTAGTAGGAAATTTTCCAAATGCGTCAAACCCGACGATTTTCCGGGAAGAATCATTCTCCAACAAATTTCTAAACGTAGCCAAACGGACGAGAGAGGCTGCTTTATACACACCCAGCTCAAAAATATCGCCGGGCAGATCCACTATTGTTTTATAGAGGTCATAATGCGCAAGTATTTTATTCAATCGAGTGGGATGGCTAAACCAAAAAAAAGAATTTTCAAAATCCCAAATATTCTTCGACTCTCTACCGCGAATAGCCAAATCATCCAAATTCATCTCAACACATCCAAGTTAGTTAGCAGTTCGCAAGCTGAAACTTCTCACAGCTAGCATTTTTTCTGCAAGCACCAAATCATAATCCCCGCTGACTCAACGGATTAATCTGACAAAATCTATTAATTTTCGCCATAGCGATGCATCGCAATTCGTGCGTGCGATACCCCCAATCATCAAGCATAATGGATAGCTGCATTGAATATCACCATTGCCTATTTACAAATTGAAATGACGATTTAAGTAGCCGTTTCGATTGACGATACAACTGACGCGAGCACCATTTGCTGATAACTACCAGATCGACTGATACGCCCATTTTCCAACTCCACAATACGGTCACAGTTCTGCAGCGTACTCAGGCGGTGCGCAATCATAAGAATGGTAAGATTCGTACTTAATCCGCCAATCGCTTCCATGACAGCATGCTCGGTTTCGTTGTCCAGTGCGCTAGTTGCCTCGTCAAAAATAATAACATCAGCGTTTTTATAGAGCGCACGAGCAATACCAATACGCTGCCTTTGGCCGCCCGATAACCTTACCCCACGCTCGCCGACAAAGGTTCCATATTTCTGAGGCATGGATTCGACCATATCGGCAATCTGCGCCTGCTGTGCGGCATCTTTTACGCGCGCCATGTCGATCTCGTTTCTCGGGCAACCGAAGGCAATATTCTCTGCAATACTGGTATCGGCGAGATAAATCGACTGAGGGACGTGAGCAATACGCTTTTGCCAAGATCTCAGCATCGTATTACTCATGACTTGGCCATCTATGATCAACTGGCCGTTACAAGGCCATAGCAGGCCCATCACGATATCTAGAAGCGTGCTCTTGCCGCTCCCAGTCGTTCCCATGATGCCAACGCGCTCTCCTTTCCCTATCTGCAGATCTACCCCTTTCAAGACCAGCGCAGAGTCATCTTGGTAACGAAAAGAGACACCCTTCAATTCAAATTGGCGGACGAACTCAAGTGGAGGAGGCACTACCTGCCCAAATTGTTCGGGTGCTGTTTGCTCCAGCAAAGATAAAGTATCTTCTAGGGAGGACTGATTTCCTTTTATGCTGGCCCACGCGGCATAACATTGTTGCAACACCGGAAGTAGTCGCTGAGCTCCAAGCGCCAATACCCCTAAGACGGGAATTGCTCCAGCCAAGGCAGAGGAATCTTTAGCCAGAAAATATGCAAGCCCGGCAATTAAAACCATCCCCAGCGCTTCGGTACCAAAACGGGGACTACTGCCAATAAATACATTATTGCCTTGAGCGCGACGCAGGATTAGATCGGCATCCTGATATACTTTGCAGTAGGTAGGCTGCGATCCATCAAGCAAAACGTCTCGAATACCCCCCAGACCCTCTTGCAAAGCTTTGAGAACGTGTTCGGATGCCTTAGCTATATGGACGCCATTCACAGCCAGTTGCCGGCGAGTCAGCCCTATAACCAGAGCGTATATCAGGCCAAACCCCGTAAGCGCTGAGAAGGCCACACGCGGATCGACAGCCATCAAAGCAACCATGATGACACACAACAAAAACAGCGATCCAATCAGATTCACCAGCGGCATCAGCACTGCATAAATGACGGTGGACGTTTTCCCGGTTATGCCCGATATGATTTCGCTGCTGTTCCGCGCTACGTGAACTGAATACGGCTGATGCAGAGTACGTCGATAGGTTTCAATGCTGAGATCTGCTCCCGCCGCAAAAGACAAGCGCGTGGATAGGTAGAGCAGCAGCAAGCGCATCGCCCCTGCAATCAAGGCTGCCGCGGCAAAAATAACGGTCAACGGCAGCAATAGTTCCTGCGGCGACCTTATGCCTAGCAAGGCGATTATGGGCTGCGCATGGCGCTGGTTGAATACGACCTGTGGATCAATCAGCACTCCCAGAAATGGAAGCACCGCGCCGATGCTGAATACCTCGGCAAGCGAAGTCAGCACCATGATGAAGGTCAGGAGGCAGAACTGTGTCCGTCGCTTTTTGGGCAAAGACTTCCACAGCCGGGCGATCTGGCCGGGTAATGAATCGCCGTCCCTTGTAACGGCCATGGCGGTTTTCATAACGCACTCCGACCGTAATGGTCTTCGATGCGCACGATGTCATCCTCACCGAGATAGCTACCAGACTGGACCTCGATCATTTCCAGAGGCAGCTTCCCGGGGTTCTCCAAGCGGTGCACCGTCCCCATGGGGATATAGGTCGATTCGTTTTCTCCGACAAGGAAGACTTCTTCCCCTCGCGTCACCTTCGCAGTGCCACGGACCACAATCCAATGCTCTGCCCGATGGTGGTGCTTCTGCAGACTAAGGCTGGCCCCCGGTTTCACGAGGATACGCTTGACCTGGTAGCGCGGCCCGTGCGCCACGCCTTCGTAGCTGCCCCACGGGCGATGCACGACGTGCTGGAATTCGCTTTCAACGCGCGCCGCACGCTTCAGCGCATCAACCACTTGTTTTACGTCCTGCGCGGAGGATTTATCCGCCACCAGCACCGCATCCGGTGTCGCCACGACGACTACACCGCTAAGCCCCACGGTAGCCACTAGGCGACCATCGGCAAACACCACAGAATTGGTCGTTCCTACGGTCAGCACGTCGCCGCGCACGGCGTTTCCAGCGCCATCCACAGGCCCCAAACTGGCCAGCGCGTCCCAGGCGCCAATATCGCTCCAGCCAGCATCAAGCGGAATGACGACAC
>RCMZ01000092.1_pt1 | contig 53590 bp, 47 predicted proteins | sample 2041141 | NCBI WGS metagenome assembly RCMZ01 (sample SAMN09708263, study PRJNA481090) | Wastewater metagenome, whole genome shotgun sequencing project. | biome: sewage; isolation source: Davis station wastewater (DW) | place: Antarctica: Davis Station | collected 2010-03-01 | reverse complement strand
GGCTCAAGATCGGGCCCCCGCCCTCGCTCCCAGAACGCCAGTCTCTTCTATCGCCGCGGACATTACCAGCCATCTTGATGGAACCCGCCGATGCGCATCCTCGACGCCCGCCTGCTCATACTCCCTTCCCTGTCACTGGCATTTGTCGGTCCCGTAGTGGCCCAGACCCCGTCGGCGCCGCTGGTCCAGGCTCCCGTTCCGTCCGCACCCCAGGCCGAACCCAGCCAGCTAGGCGTGCTGGTCTTCGCTCCTGATTTCTTCGCCAGCCAGCAGCCGGTCACCGCCCTCGATATGGTCAGTCGCGTTCCCGGATTCAGCGTCATTGATGGGGATGGCAGCCGCGGTTTTCAGGGCTCGGTGGGCAATATTCTAATCAACGGCTTACGCCCGGCGTCAAAGAACGACACTGGCTCAGGCGTTCTGTCTCGCACCCTGGCCGACCAGGTCGAGCGCATCGAACTGGTTCGCGGCGGCGCAACCGGCATCGACATGCAAGGCTTCTCGGTCGTCGTGAACGTCATCACGCGCAGCCAGTCCAGCAGCCAGTCGATCTTCACCGCCAATGCGATCCTGTACGAGGGTGGGAACGACACATATGGCGGCACATGGCAGTTCACCTCCAAGAAGGGCGAACGCACCTGGGGGGTCACGCTTACTGACGGATTCGTCGTCAACGATTCCAACGGCGTCGGCTTGGTCGTTCGTCGCGATGGCGCGGGCGCGCTGTTGCGTAACGAGGAATTTTCGAACGACCAAAAAAGCGGCGGAAACTCTGTGCGATTGAACTACGCCAGCCCGTTCATAGGTGGCCAGATTGATCTGACTGCCCTCTATGGCGTCAACGACTTCGAGAACCAGACCCTGCAGACCTCGCCTACCGCCAGGCGCGAATCTCAATATCAGGAGGATGGCTCCAGCGGAGAGTTCGGCGCGCTTTTCACCCGCGCCCTCAACACACGTCTGACTTCCGAAACACGCCTGATACACGAGTTCAGCGACGTCACCGGCGTTGCGGTCAACCGCACAAGCCTGTCGGGTGTCGACAGCCCGGAGCAGCGTTTCGAATCCGATGGCAATGCATCAGAGACCATTCTTCGCAGTCTCGTCCGTTTCGAACAGTCGCCAAAGCTGACATGGGAGTTCGGCGGCGAGGTCGCCTATAATATGCTGGAAACCGAACAGGCGTTCAGCGTCGGCGGCGCACCGGTTCCCCTGCCCTCCGCCTCAGTCAAGGTCGAGGAAACGCGAGGCGAAATCTTCGCCAAAAACACTTGGCGGCTGCGTGATGACCTGTCCGTGGAAAGCGGTCTGCGTTTGGAGAACTCGACCATAAGCCAGTCGGGCGACGCCGAAATGGAGAAGACCTTCTCCTTCATCAAGCCGCGCCTCCTTGCGACCTGGACGCCCGGAAACGCAAACCAATTCCGGGTGCGTTTTGAACGCGAAGTCGGGCAGTTGGATTTCAACGATTTCGCCGCCTCCGCTGAACTCCAGAATGAAAACGTCCTCGGAGGCAATGTCGATCTGGAGCCTGAACAGAGATGGATCAGTGAACTGGTCTACGAACGGCGTTTCTGGAGCGACGGCGTGATCAACGTCACCCTGCGACACGATGAGATCAGCAACGCACTCGACGTCATACCGTTGGATCAAAGCCTTTCCGCCCCGGGAAATATCGGCAAGGGGACGCTGGATCGATTGGCGATCAACCTCCAGGCGCCTCTGGATCGTTTTGGCTTTAGCGGAGGTCGGCTCAGCGCCCGAAACACCTGGAACCATACCGAGGTGACGGACCCCACAAGCGGCAAGACGCGCCCCATCTCGAATATTCCAAAATCACATGCCGTCATCGTGCTCTCCCAGGACATCAAGCCCTGGAGCATTCAGTGGAGCGCCGCATGGGTCCCGCTGCTTGGTCGAACGAGCTACGATCCCGATCTGCAGTTTTCCTGGAGAGGTCGCGACTTCTTCGAAAGCTGGATCGAATACAAGCCTACCCCCACACTGGCGATCCGAGCCCAGGTCAATATCTGGGACGATTATCAGCAGACCCGCATCGCCTACGCCGATCGCAGAACGCGGCCAATCAGCTACATCGAGACACGCGACATCGATCCACGGACCTTCTATTCGCTACGCCTGCGCAAGACGTTCTGAACGGCTGGCGCCAAGGTGGCTTTAGACATGCACGACAAGCCAGGGATTGATGATCAACGGGTGGTAGGCGGAATCATCTTCTTCAACCGCAACGGCTGCACTTGCCCGCACCTCCCAAGAAGGTTAAACCTCACTATCTACATTTGTGTCATTTACAACGATGTCAATTTCAAAAATAGCCGCCCCACGCCGTCGCCGACGCACGCCCGACGAAGCCCGGCGCGAGGCGGTGGCCTCAGCGCGTCATCTGCTGCTGGCAGGCGGGCCGGACGCCATGACCCTGTCTGCGGTGGCGGCGGACATCGGCGTGACCCACGCCAACCTGATCCACCATTTCGGCTCAGCCGCAGGCCTGCAATCCGCGCTGATGGGATCGATGGTTGAGGACCTGAACCACGCCCTGACCACTGCCGTGGCGCGTTTACGCACAGACGATGGGGCGCCTCTTGAGTTGGTGAATGCTGTATTTGACGCTTTCACCGAAGGCGGCGCGGGCCGTCTTGCCGCCTGGATCGCCATGTCAGGCGACCTGTCCCACCTCGAACCCGTTCGCGACGCGGTTCAGGATCTGGTGCGCGCAATCAGCGAGAAGATGGGAGATAGCGACACTACGCGTGATCGAATCGGCTCCGCTGTTCTCTTCATCGCCCTCAGCGCATTTGGTGAGTCATTGATCGGAGCCCCGCTGCGAAACATGCTGGATCAGCCCGAGGACGCAACCCGTACGGTCGTGGCCAACCTGCTTCCCCGCTTTGTCAGCCGCCCTTGAAGATTAGGCGCCATTTTGGGCGACAAGCCGCATCGTCAGATGGCACGAAACAATATTGACATTAGCGTTCATAAAGCGACATTGACTGCGTTCGGGTGATCTACGCTCAAGGTTTGGGCGTGTGTCGTCCCGGCAAAGTTCCTGCTGAAAATCCCGAAACTTTCCCGTCCAGGCATTTTCTCTGGACGGGACTTCTCGCGACCTTTGCGTCTTCGATACAGAGCAAAAGGCGTAGAAAACCCATGGAATTAAACGCCCCGAACGAACAGGTCAGGGTCGGAAAAGACGTCGGGGAATTTTTTCGAGATTTCGGACAGGTCGGCGACGCCTCGATAACCCAACGGCGGCGCCACCGTCTCACGCAGCTTTCAGTCCGCATACGCCGTAGGCGAAACTACAACCTATTGAGACTATTCGGAGGAAAGTGGTGGACGCGACAGGGATTGAACCTGTGACCCCCTCGGTGTGAACGAGGTGCTCTCCCGCTGAGCTACGCGTCCTTGCCTTGCGGAGGCGGCGATGTAGCCCGCTCCTCCGCATCGCGCAAGCGTCCGTTTCAGATTCCTGCGGCTTTCACCGTCTCAGCGGTATCCGCGTCAGGATCTCCCGGCAGCCAGGCGACGTGACCGTTATAGATGTCCTCGTTCAGGATGCCTTCTTCCTTGGCCACCAGCACCGGCACGACCATCTGGCCGGTCACATTGGTCGCGGTGCGCATCATGTCGATGATGCGGTCGATGGCGACGATATAGCCGATGCCTTCCAGCGGCAGGCCTGCGGTGGACAGGGTCAGGGTCAGCATGACGATGGAGGTGCCCGGCACCCCCGCCGTGCCCAAGGACCCCAGAACCGCCGTCAGGCCGATCAGGATGTACTGGGTCAGCGTCAGGTCGATCTTGAAATATTGGGCGATGAAGATCGCGGCGATGGACGGATAGATGGCGCCGCAGCCGTCCATCTTTACACTCGCGCCCAGAGGCACAGCGAAGGCGGCATAGGCTTGGGGCACACCCAGACGCTCGACGGTCTGACGTAGGGTCACCGGAAGTGTGCCCAGCGACGATGAGGTGGCGAAGGCCGTCTGCTGGGCCGCGAAGGCTCCGCGGAAGAAGCTGCGCACCTTCAGACCATGCAGCTTCAGCAGGCCCGAATAGACGATCAGGATGTGGAACAGGCAGGCGGCGTAGATGGCGGCGATGAACTTCAGCAGCGGCAGCAGGGCTTCCCAGCCGTAACCGCCGACCACCGAACCGATCAGGCCGAACACGCCGATGGGCGTCAGCTGGATCACCCAGCGAGTGATGCGGAACACAACGGCGGCGCCTTCGTCCACCAGTCGCCGTACGCCCTGCGCACGATCCCCCAGCGCCACCAGCGCCATGCCGACCAGGGCGGAGAAGAAGATGATCTGCAGCACCTTGCCCTCGGTCAGGGCGGCGAACGGGTTGGTGGGCACCACCCCGATCAGAACCTCAAGCGGCGTGGGGATCACCCGCTCCTTAACCTCGCCCAGCGGCAGGTTGGACAGGCCCACGCCCGGATTGATGATGTGGCCGAAGGCGAAACCGACCAGAACGGCCAGCAATGATGTGATGGCGAACCAGACGATGGTGCGCACGCCCAGACGCACGGCCCCCGCTCCCTCACCCAGCTTGGCGATCGAGCTGGCGATGGTGAACAGCACCAGCGGCGCGACCACCATGCGGATCAGGTTCAGATAGACGTCGCCAATCGGCTGAAGCCAGACGGCCGCCTTCTCCCTCAGTATCAGTCCAGCAAGAATGCCCAGGGCGAAGCCGGCGGCTGTGCGTTGCCACAGAGGGATCTTGAAGAAGCGGGCGAGCATGGACGTACTTTCAAAACAGTGCGCCAATCTGTCCATTGCGCTGGCGATCCGCAACCGCGCCAGCGCCGGTTCGGGTGTCAGTTTTTCTGCAACCCACCATCAGTTTTTCTAAATCACACTCTGAGCGCCTTCAGCACATAGAAATCGGACAGGACGCCGTCGATGGCTTCCTCGATGTCTTCAAACGCGTCGATCAGCACGTCGCCGCCCAGCGTCTCTACCGGCACGGGCGTGTAACCGAAGGTCACCAGGATGCAGGGCATCCCCGCGTCCCGCGCCGCCCCGGCGTCGGGCGCTGCGTCACCGACCATGATGGCGCGCTCGGGGTCGCCCCCCGCCTGGGTGACGGCTTCTTTCAGATGTGCGCCAGAGGGTTTGCGGGCGCTGACGCGGTCAGGGCCGACGATGGCGGCGAAATGCCGGGTCAGGTCCAGATTCTGCAACAGCAGTTCGGACAGGTCCGACCGTTTGTTGGTGGCCACCACCAGAAGAGCGCCGCGTTCCGTCAGCCGCTCCAACGTCTCGACCACGCCTTCGAACGGCAGTGAGCCGTCGGCGATATGGGCGGCGTAATCGGTCAGAAAACGCTCAAACAGCTCGTCCGACTGCGCGCGCTCGACCGATGCGCCCGCCGCTTCGAAGCCGTGAACCAGCAGGGCGCGCGCGCCAGAGCCGATCAGTTTTTGCGCCTCATCCATCGCCACTGCTGGCAGCCCCTCTTCGACCAGAAGCCGGTTCAGGGTTCCGATCAGGTCCGGCGCGGAATCGACCAGAGTCCCATCCAGATCAAAGGCGATGGTCCAGCCTTCCAGGTCGCGATCAGTCATGGTCTCAGGTCATCCTTGCTCGTCATCCTGGAATTGACCCGAGGATGACGTTTTAATGCCCGCCTGCGCATTGTAGACGGCGAATGAAGACCTAGCCTCAGGGGCGATTCATGACCAGCCAGACCAACACACGCGCCGCCATCATTCTCGCCGCCGGCCAAGGCACGCGGATGAAGTCGCCCTTGCCCAAGGTGCTGCACCCGATTGGCGGACGCGCCATGCTTGACCACGCCATCGACGCCGCCGAAGCGCTGGGCTGCGAACGGATCGTGGTGGTGGTCGGCGTTCATTCCCCCGAAGTCCGCGCCCATGTCGTCAAACGTCTGGGCGAAGCCGCCATTGCCGTTCAGGACCCGCCGCTGGGCACCGGCCACGCCGTGCGTGCCGCAGAACATGCGCTGGCCGGGTTCGAGGGCGAAGTGGTGGTCACCTATGGCGACGTGCCGCTGCTGAAGGCCGCCGACATCGAACCCGTCTTTGGATCGACGGGCGTGACCGTCATCGGTTTCGAGGCGCGTGATCCGGGCGCCTACGGACGGCTGATTATCGAGGGCGACACCCTGAGCGCCATCACCGAGGCCAAAGAGGCCTCGCCCGAGGTTCTGGCCGTCACCGCCTGCAACTCCGGCGTCATGGCCGCCCCTGCCGCCCTGCTGTTCTCACTTCTGGCGGACGTCAGGAACGACAACGCTAAGGGCGAATACTATCTGACCGACGTGGTTGAACTGGCCCGCAAGGCCGACCACCCAACCCGCGCCGTCTTCGCATCCGAAGACTCCGTAATGGGCGTCAACGCCCAGGGCGAACTGGCCCAGGCCGAGGCCCTGTTCCAGAAGGTTCAGCGTGAGACCTTCCTGGCCGCCGGCGTGACCATGAGCGCGCCTGACACGGTTCACTTCGCCTGGGATACCGAAGTCGGCGGCGGCACGGTCATCGAACCCTTCGTCGTCTTCGGCCCCGGCGCCCGCATCAAAGGCGGCGCCCGCATCCGCAGCTTCAGCCACATCGAAGGCGCCCGCGTCGCCTCGGGCGCCGAGGTCGGCCCCTATGCCCGGCTGCGTCCCGGCGCGGATCTGGCTGAGGGCGTGAAGATCGGCAACTTCGTGGAAGTGAAGAACGTCGCCATGGCCAAGGGCGCAAAAGCCAATCACCTGGCCTATCTGGGCGACGGCGCAGTCGGCGCGGGGGCGAACATCGGCGCAGGCACGATCTTCTGCAACTACGACGGCTTCAACAAGGCTCGCACCCAAATCGGCGACGGCGCCTTCGTCGGCTCGAACTCCAGCCTGGTCGCGCCGGTCAGCATCGGCGCGGGGGCCATCATCGCCTCCGGCTCCGTCATCACCAAGGACGTGCCCGCGGACGCCCTGGCCTTTGGCCGCGCCCGTCAAGTTTTCAAGCCGGACGCCGGCGCCGCCTTCCGCGAGAAGGCGAAAGAAAAGAAAGCCGCCAAATGAGCGACATCCAGAAGAAAAACGCCGGCGAAGCCGCAGCCCAGCACGTCGAAGCGGGCATGATCGTGGGTCTGGGCACCGGCTCGACCGCCGCCTGGTTCGTCAAGGCGTTGGCGGCGCGCAACCTGCCGGACCTGCGCTGCGTACCGACCTCGGAAAAGACCGCCGATCTGGCGCGTGAACTGGGCCTGACCCTGTCCACGCTGGAGGACACGCCACGCATCGACCTGACCGTTGACGGCGCCGACGAGATCGGCCCCGGCCTGGCCTTGATCAAGGGCGGCGGCGCGGCCCTGCTGCGTGAGAAACTGGTGTGGGAGGCGTCGACCCGCTGCATCGTCATCGCTGACGCGGCCAAGGTCGTGCCGGTGCTGGGCGCCTTCCCCCTGCCGATCGAAGTCGTCGCCTTTGGCCACAAGACCACGGGCAACCGCATCGCGGATGTGCTGCTGGACCACAACATCCAGATGCCTGCGCGGGTGCGTCTGGCTGATCGCGGCGTGGCCCGCACCGACGGCGGCAACGTCATCTATGACGCCAAATGCGTCGCCATCCACGACCCGGCGCGCCTGGCTGACGACCTGAAATTGATCACCGGTGTGGTCGAACACGGCCTGTTCCTCGATCTGGCGGACGAGGCGATCATCGGTCAGGACGTTGGAGTGAGCGTCTTGCTTCCGTGAGATGGGGCGCGAAGGCGATGCGGCCAGCGGGCCACGGCTTCAGCGACGATCAGCGGGACCAGGGCGGCGAACACCATGACGGCCCAGTCCATCGGCGAGAAGGCCTCCTGCAAGAAAACCCGGCCCGCATGTTCCAACGGCAAGCCCATGTCGGTCAGCTCCTTCGCCGAGGCGTTGTAGAGCGAAGGAGGCAGGAAGGTGGAGATGGCAAGATTGAATCCGGTGTGCGCGCCTATGGCCAACTCCAGCCCGCCAAGGCGCCACGCAGCCCAGGCAAAGCCGAGGCCTCCAGCGACAAGCTGAGCGAGCCTTGTTCCGTCCAGCTCCCGATGCGCCAGGGCGAAGGCCACGGTGCTGACGCCCAGGATCAACGGCAGGCGGCGGGTGAAGGCGGCGGTCTGTTGCAGCAGCCAACCCCGAAACAGCACCTCCTCGCCTGCAGCATTCAGGGCGACGATGAGGAAAAGCCCCCCGGCCGCGATGGCGACCTTGATGGGCGGGCCGTTCAGAAAGGCTGGATCATAGGCCGGTCGGCCCGAATAGCCCCACAGGGCGAATATCAGTGACATCATCAGGCCGGTGGCGATCAGGCCGATCAGAAGATGGCGCCAACGGAATTTCCGCGCTGAAGTGATCCAGCTCTTCATCGGCCGTCCATAGAGGCGTTTCGCGATGAGAAGGAAGGCCGCGAGGGCTACAAGCTTCGCAGCGAACTCGGGAAGGGCCGCTGAGAGGACGCCCAGATCACGTCCCCAGGTCGCAATGCCCTGCATGCGGTTTCGGACCAGGGAGACGAAATCGAGTTGACCCGCCATCATGGTGAATGCGGCGTCGATCCCGCCGCCCCCGATCGCGGCCAGCACATAGGCGATGAAGACGGGAATCGCCGCCATAACCACCCAGAACGGGAGGAAGGCGAGACAACGCCAGAGCGAACGGTCACGAGGCCCCAGGGCTCCAATCCAGCTCGGCCAAGACATTAGGCGATCCCCCAATCCTGCGGTCCCGGATCGTAAGGGCTTTAACGCGCTCGACAAGCCCGGTTTGGAATCCCGCAGCGATCACCTACATGCGGAGCCTCGCGACTCGGGAATCGACATGACTACCTACGACTACGACCTATTTGTCATCGGCGCCGGTTCGGGCGGGGTGCGAGCGGCGCGGCTAACGGCGCTGGACGGCAAGAAGGTGGCGGTGGCGGAAGAATACCGTGTCGGGGGAACATGCGTCATCCGCGGCTGCGTGCCCAAGAAGTTCATGGTCATGGCCTCCGAAGTCAGCCACGCGCTGGAGATCGCCGAAGGCTATGGCTGGTCATTCGACAACGCCCGCTTCGACTGGCCCAAATTCCTTGAGGCCAAGGATGTCGAAATCGCCCGCCTGTCGGGCATCTACGCCGCCAATCTGGGCAAGGCCGGCGTCGAACTGGTTCACGGCCGCGCCGTGCTCAAGGACGCCCACACGGTCGAAATCATCGGCAAGAACCGCACGATTACGGCTGAGAAAATCCTGATCGCCACCGGCGGGCGTCCGTGGAAGCCTGAAGACCTGCCCGGCATCGAACACGCCATCACATCCGAAGAAGCCTTCCACCTGCCTGAACTGCCCAAGCGCATCCTGATCGCGGGCGGCGGCTATATCGCCGTGGAATTTGCGGGCATCTTCGCGGGTCTGGGCGTCGAGACCACCCTGATCTATCGCGGGCCAAACATCCTGCGCGGCTTTGACGACGACGTGCGCGCCCATCTTGCGGGCGAGATCGAGAAACGCGGCATCAAGGTCATCCTGGGCTGCCAACACCAGTCGATTGAGAAGACCGATACGGGCCTGGTGAACCACCTCGAAAACGGCATGAAGCTGGAGACGGACGTGGTCATGTTCGCCACCGGCCGCATCCCCTACGTCAAGGAACTGGGCCTGGAGCACGCCGGGGTCGAACTGAACGACGAGGGTGCGATCAAGGTCGATCCCTGGTCGAAGACAACGACAGAAAACATCTGGGCGATCGGCGATGTGACCGATCGGATGAACCTGACGCCCGTGGCGATCCGCGAGGCCGTCGCCTTCCACCAGACCGTCTTCCGCAACAATGCCCAGCACTTTGACTACGAAGCCGTGGCCACCGGCGTCTTCAGCCAGCCGCCCGTCGGCGTGGTCGGCCTGACAGAGGCCGAGGCCCGCCGGTCATGCGCCAATGGCGTCGATGTCTATGTGACGCGCTTCCGCCCCATGAAATACGCCTTTACCGGCTCGGACGAGCGGGTGCTGATGAAGCTGGTTGTGGACTCCGACAGCCAACGCGTCGTCGGCGTCCATATCGTCGGGCCGGAAAGCCCGGAAATGATCCAGCTTGCCGCTATCGCCGTGAAGGCGGGCCTGACCAAGGCCCAGTGGGACGCGACGTGCGCCGTCCACCCGACCATGGCCGAGGAACTGGTCACCCTGAAGGAGAAACAGTCCGGGGCTACGTCTGCAGGCTGATCTCTTAGCGCGCGATGGTGACCACAGGCGGCAGCGTGCGCGGACGGTCACGGAACCGCTCGATCAGGTCCAGTTTGGCCGTGTCCGGCACCGGCATGGCCGCTGGCCCCTCATTACTGAACATCATCAGGCGGGTGTCGCCGCCGCGCGCGCGCGGCCATTCGGGACGCCCGACGCCATTGGGATCGCCCGAACGCGCGAAAGCGGTCCAATAGGCCATCATCGCCTCTGACGCCTTCCGGTCCACGTCCGTCACGGGATAGGGCAGTAGCGGCAGGGTTCCGAACACATAGGGCCGCTCAATCGCGTGTGACGCCCCACCATGCGGTTCCGGGTTGTCAGGCGAAGTGACGTCGAAGCGATAGAGATACACCTCCTTGCCCGCCGCCGCATGCAGCCGCGCCAGCATACGTGCGGGCTCTGAGAAGGCTGCGTCGGTGATGAAACCCTTGTCGAACCCGTCCTGACCGCCATAGGCGGCGACCAGGGACGCACGCTCAAGCCAGGTCGTGTCGTCGTCGATCATGCCATAGCCGTTGCGGTCGGTGGGCCGCATCCACCAGAACTCGGCGCTGTTGGAGCCGATCATCATCGGCACGGGCGCCTGCCGCCCGGCCTTGAACGCCGCCTCGATGGTCGAAGGCACGATCTTGCCGTCGATCAGGGTCAGGTCGCCATTGGCGAAAACCGGTGACGGGGTCAGGAAGACCTGGGCCGGGGCGGCGCGCAGATCGGCGGCGGTGCGAAGACCGGCGCCCAGCGCCCAGGCCTCGCCGCGTTCACGGGCGGACGGCAGGCCGCGCATATCCTTGGCGTTCAGCGGGGTCTGGAACTCGCGGCCCAGTCCCGACTGGACCACGGCCTTGTCGAACAGACCCCGCGCGGGCGGTGAAATCATCAGGCGGGTGACAATGGCGCCGCCCGCCGACTCGCCGAAAATGGTCACATTGGCGGGGTCGCCGCCGAACGCCGCGATGTTGCCCCGCACCCATTTCAGGGCGGCGATGACGTCCATCAGGCCATAGTTGCCTGCGGCCTCTCCCGCAGGCCGTCCAGCCGCCAACAGCGGGTGATCAAAGAAGCCCAGACGCCCCAGGCGATAGTTCAGCGTCACCACGACCACGCCGTCGCGCGCCAGATGCGACCCGTCATACAGCGCCGCCGTGCCCGAACCATTGTTCAGGGCGCCGCCGTGGATCCACACCATGACCGGCGCAGCCCCGGTCGTCGTCACAGGCCGCCAGACGTTCAGGTTCAGGCAATCCTCGCTCATCGGCAGAGGACCGACGCCGGGGTCGCCATTGGGCGCGGGCTGAATGCACAGCGGCCCATAGGTCGAGGCGTCGCGCGCGCCCCGCCATTTGGGCGCAGCCCCCGGCGGCCGCCAGCGCCGCGCCCCTGCGGGCGATGCTGCGTATGGGATGTTCTTGAAACTGGCCACCTCAGCATCCGCGCGTCCCGTCAGGACGCCTTGTTGAATCTGAACTACGGGCTGGTCGACTGTGGGCGCCATCATGAGGGAGAGGGTGGCGAAGATGCCGGCTATTGTCATCCGCGCTGATTAGCAAATCCTGCTCAGAGGCCAAGCTCAGCAGGAGCACAGTTGGAAAATGTTCCACCGACCAGCCAAGGCGCGCCCAACACCAATGTGCAAACCAAGCTTTGCAAGACAATGCAGGCGCGCCTTAGTCACTTGAACGTGCGAAACTTTCGACTTCGTCTGGCGGATGAGGTGGTTCTGGTTTACGCCGCATGTGGACAGATCATGGCGCCTCCCGTTCCATGCGACAGGATAACCGACCAATGACCCAACCGCTGAACGGCCGACGTGTGCTTGTGGTCGAGGACGAATCCCTCGTCGCCATGCTGCTGGAGACCATTCTGGAAGACATGGGCTGCACGCCCGTCGGCCCCGCATCGAACATCGATGACGCCGAAGCCATGGTCCGCGACACCGTCGAACTGGACGCCGCCCTGCTGGACGTCAATGTCGCCGGGCGTCAGGTCTTCCCCGTCGCCGCCGCCCTGAAGGCGCGCGGCGTGCCCTTCGTCTTCTCCACCGGCTATGGCGAAGGTGGCCTGCCCGACGAATGGCGCGGCGCCACCACCATCCAGAAACCCTTCACCGAGGCCACCGTCCGTGACGCGCTGATGAAAGTCATGGGCGTCGCCGAGGTCTGATCGTCAGCTCGAGGTTCTCCGGGGCGCGAACCACCCTGCTTCGGTGGCGTAGATGCTTTCTGCGGCGGCCAGCATGTGAAGCGCCCTCTTCACGCGGTTTTTGACAATCGTCGGACGTGGCGGCAGTTCGAAATGTGATGCGACCGCGTTCACATCCATCGGTTTTCCTGCGGACCTCAAAACCTCCAACACGCCCACAATGAGCGCCAGATCGTCGTCGGGAATTGGGCGCCGCTGGCCGACAAGCGTTTCCTGCATCATCGGCCTTCTGGCTTTGAAAGGCTTTTGTCGGGGTTGCTGGTAGGCGGGACGTAGAAACTCGACATGCCCCTCTCCTTCTTCGGCAGCGCGCCGGAGGTTGAGCGCCGCGAGACGTTCGACCAACGCCGTATCCGGCAAATCGGATGGCCATCCATAGGCTTCCACCACAAGCTGATCGAGCCGTTCTCGCAGGCTTAACAGGGCATCGACACAGCCGGTCAGACGCAGCGCTTCTTCAGCCTCATGCAGCACCGCGCCTGCAGCCACTTTTTCCAGCACATTATACAGCGCCGTCATGGTCAGGGTCGGGCTGCAGGCCAGCACATGAGTGAGCAGGTCTTCAACCCGCTCTGCAGTGCTAGCGATTTCATGTCGTTTCAGGCTGCTGGCGGATGGAAACGGAAAACGGTCGAAACAGGCGCTCTTGGCGTAGATCGGGCGATCTTCCAGCAGACCTCCAGCCGCCAGTGCCCAGGCCCGATGCACGCGTGACGACAAGACCCCCAGCACGAACGGGTCGTCGGAGGCGATGCACACCAGTCGGTTATCCGGCAGAATCGAAGCATCCATGAAACGGAACCATCTGTGCTTGGACGTCTCCACAGTGACGATGAAACGCGTCAGACCGTCGAGCGCAGACCTCAGTTCACGCCTCGGCTCGCCCAGCACCCACCAGGCTTCGCGATAGGCGGCGCGATTATTCTGGTCCCGTCCCGGCTTCACCGCCTGCCTGAGGTGCTGCATGAATCCGGGATGACGCCGCATCGCCTCGTCTTCGCTCCAGCCAAACAGATCGATGACCATCAGGTTTCGAGACTGTTCGGTCAGATCCTTCCCATTGCGATAGGCCCTGACGGGCGTCGGCTCATCTTCTCGCGACAACGCCAGAAGCGTTTTCGCCATAGCCTCGTCGACCAGAAATCCGTCCCCAACCAGTTGAACCCCGCGATAGGCCAGACCGGCATTGGCCTTCAGCGGCACGGCCTGATCAAGACCTCGACCGATAGATAGATCAGCGCCAATATCGCCTCTGGCCTCCACAAACGCCACGCTCCCGTCCGCAGCCTGCCCCTCCTTAACCACCCGAAGCAGTCGCCCTCGCCCGTCCGGCGCTCCCGCCTCCGCAACGGTGATCGCCACCCGCACAGACGCGTGCCCCGCTTCGCTATGCCAAGGGTGATCGGGCACGGCGAAAATCAATCGGATGGGCGATGTGCCGGAAAGTCGTTCCTGGATCACGCGGCGCGAAAACGTCTGGGTGATCGAATTGGTGGTGACGAAGCCGAACCGCTGCAAGCTTGCAGGAACAGGCTCGGCTTTCTTGTTTCTTTTTTTCTTCGCGCCTCTCCTCGGGATGACGTCGTCAAATGGGCCAGGCCTTTGCGCATCCGCAGCCAGGATTTCGGCCGCGCGGTCCCACCACGCCATCACGATGTCAGCCGACCGAAACCGCCCGTCGCGCGAAACCCACAGGGCTTCGGCATAGGCGTCCCCTAAGGTTGGTCTCAGGTTTTTTCCGGCGATGAAGGGCGGATTGCCGACGATGAAGTGCGCTTTCGGCCACGCCGGCGCATGAGGTCCAACATAGCGAACCCCATCCGCATCACCCGGTGCGGCGACCATTTGGCTCCAGCCCAGTATGGCGTCTTGCTTCCTGATGACGTCATATTCATTCAGAATCGGATCGCTGGTTTCCGCCCGGCGCGAGAACCGATAGCGCCACTGCAAATGGCCGATCCACATGACCATCTTGGCGATCCAGACGGCCTGCAGATTTTTTTCGATGCCCAGAAACTGTCGTGGACCGACGGCGGAATAGTCGGTCTCCATCCAGTATTCGCGCATGCCCAGGCTGACCAACCGCTCCACCACCTCGCCTTCGAGCGCCTTCATTCGATCCATGGCGACGTAAAGAAAATTGCCCGTCCCACAGGCAGGATCGAGAACCTTGACTGTACAGAGCGCGGCATGAAAGGCTCGCACGACCTTCTGCGCATCACCTGTCTTGCCGCGTCTCTCAAAACTGTCGGCCTTGGCCTTTACCGCCTCCCAGTCCTGCCTCAGTGGTTCGATCACGGTCGCCTCGACCACGATCTCCACCAGGGGCCTTGGCGTGTAATGGGCGCCCAACGCCCTACGCTCATCCGGCGCCAAAGCCTGCTCCATCAAGGCCCCGAATATGGCAGGCTCGACCGCTGACCAGTCGCAGTTGGCGGCCGCGCAGAGAATGTCCAGCTCTTGCGCGGTGACCTGCATTGCAGCGTTGAGCGCATACAGGCTGCCGTTGACCCGACTTATCTCGCGTCCCAGCACGGAGCTGTATCCCCCAGTGTCCATTTCACGGAAAAGCTTGGTCATCGTCAGGTGAAGACGCGGCGCCGCCTGATCTTCGCGGTATCGTTCCAACAGGGCGGAGAAACAACGATCTGGCAGCAATCCCACGCTGTCGGCGAACATGGCGAACAGGCATTGCATGACAAAGAGCGCAACCTCCTTGTCCCTGCTTGCACGCGTAACAGGATCGATTTTTCCGTCCGCCCCGTGCGGCGCACGCTCTCTGATGGTGCGGACGAACCGGGCAAGAAGTCCTGCGATTTCAGTGGTGGCCGCCAGGATCTTCCTGGACGGATCCAACAACATGGGGTCCATCCAGACGGCGGCTAGACGTGCGCGAATTTCGGGATCACGCAGATCATCCAGACTGATCCGATAGGAGTCGCGGTCCGGAAACTGGGTGTAGCCTTTCCCATTCCGCTTGAAACCGGACCACAACTCTATGGTGCGACCCAGATCGACATTGACGAGGAATGGCGGCCATTCATCCAGGGCGCGCGCGTAGCCTTCAGCCTGGGCCCTGGCGTTCTCCATTCGGCGATCACCGGAATCTGACCAGCTGCCGGCCAGCTTCTTAGGGTTCTCGCTCGTCGCCAGACGCTTTCTGGACTGTTTCATCTCCAACACGAAACAGCCGCGCCGGTAGCAATCGATCATGCCCCAATGCGCCGTTCCATCCTGATGCTTGAACAGAACGGTCCGCTCAAAGCTGTAGTCGCGATCACCTGCCGTCAAATCGTTCGGCGCCGGGACACCCAGCAGATGACACAACTGGATTATGAAAGAGTGCGCACAGGATCGCTCCGTGCCGGGCACATTTTTCCATTTTGCGATGAAGGCTTCGACATCCATAGGCCCATCCCTCTGCAATGAGGAACACACCCATAACGTGTAACCTTATCGGCCACAACCTTGGATTTTATCTGTATATGTCGTGTAACATCGGCTTACCCAACCAGTAGGCCAGTTCGGCCGGGCGGCTGATTCTCCAGATCGCCAGTTCCGCCGCCTTGCCGATCTCGATGGTGCCGACCTGGTCCAGAACATCCAGCGCCCTCGCCGCCTCGCGCGTGGCGCCGGCCAGGGCTTCTTCAGGCGTCAAACGAAACTGGACGCAGGCCAGATTCAGCACGGCCGTCATCGACGCCACCGGCGAGGTGCCGGGATTGCAGTCCGAGGCAATGGCCATGCGGACGCCGTGCTTTCTCAGCAGATCGACGGGCGGAAGCTTGGTCTCTCGCAACATCAGGAAGGCGCCGGGCAGCAGGACCGCGACCACGCCCGCCTCGGCCATGGCGATGACGCCCGCCTCGGTTGAATGTTCGATGTGGTCGGCGGACAGGGCATGGTATCGGGCGGCCAGAGCCGCGCCGCCGCCGTCCGACAACTGATCGGCGTGCAGCTTGACCGGCAGGTTCAGCGACTGCGCCTTGTCAAACAGGCGTGACACCTCGTCCTGCGTGAAGGCGATGGGCTCGCAATAGGCGTCCACCGCATCGACCAGCCCCTCGACATGGGCGGCGGGCAGGATGTCGTCCACAGCCTTGTCCATATAGGCGGCGCGGTTCGACCGATGCTCAGGCGGAATGGCGTGCAGGCCCAGATAGGAGGTGCGGACGCGGACCCCGCCCTCACGCCCGATACGCCGCGCGACACGCAGCATCTTCAGTTCACTGTCGTGATCCAGGCCATAGCCGGACTTGATCTCTACGGTGGTGACACCCGTCGCCTTCAGCCCGTCCAGACGGGCCATGGCCGAAGCGAGCAGCTCATCTTCAGACGCTTCACGCGTCGCCTTGACCGATGAGACGATGCCGCCGCCCGCGCGAGCGATCTCTTCATAGGTCGCCCCGCCCAGACGTTGCTCGAACTCGCCCGAACGGTCGCCACCGAAGACCAGATGGGTGTGGCAGTCGACCAGCCCGGGCGTGACCCAGCGCCCCTCCAGACGGTCGGTTTCCACAGCCTTATGCACAGGCAGATCGGCCCGCGCGCCAACCCAGACAATGCGCCGGTCCTTGATCAGGATGGCCGCATCCTCAATCGCTCCATAGGGCACGCCGCCCTCCGTCATGGTCGCAACATGGCAGTCGATCAGCAGACGGTCGGCCTGGATCATCGGCTGGAGACTCCACTCAGGATTTCACAGAACCAGCGCCCGACGGTCAGGGAACTGAGGTCGCCGATCTCCAGCGACGGATCATATTCGGTCAGGTCCACGGCCCGCACCTTGGGATGGGCGCCGATCATGCGCGCAGCGTCGAAGAAGTCATGCACCGACACTCCGCCCGGTCGTGCGCCGGGGCTGGCGGGCCATTGGCTGCGGTCGATCACATCGATGTCGAAATCGACATAGATGACCTCGCACAGGGCCGACAGACGCTCCAGTTCCTCGGCGACCACGACCGCCAGACCGCGTTCACGGCATTCCCGCGCCATGCGGACGCTGATGCCCGCAGCCTTGGCTTTTTCATGGGCGCGGCGGGTGTTGGCGAAGGGGGCCAGGCCGATCTGGCTGATGCGGGCGCCGTCCAGACCATCGTCCAGCAGGGCTTGAATGGGGTTGCCGTTGGTCAGGCCCTGATCCGTATCGCGCAGATCGAAATGGGCGTCCAAGGTCAGGACGCCGACACGGTTTAATCCCAGAGCGTGAACACCCGGCCGGGTGATGGCGTTGTTGCCGCCGATGAGGATAGTCAGCGCCCGGTACGCCTGCGCCTTCACCGCATCACGCACAGGCCGAAAGGCGTCGGCGGGAGAGACGGCCTTCAGCGCCACGTCGCCTGCGTCATGCACCAGAACCGCCAGTTCCAGCCCTGTCTCGACGTCATAGGTCGACAGGCGCGGCAAGACGGCCCGGAACGCCTTTGGCCCCAGATCGCAGCGCCCTGGCGTCAGCGAGCGCTCGTTCAACGGCGCCCCGATCACGGCGACGGCAGCGTCGGGATGATGGCCCACCAGATCGGCGACGGAACGCCAGCCAAGGGCCTCAGACGGCTCGTTCATGCTCATTCTTTCGTCGTGGCCTTGGTCGGAGAAAAGCGCGCGACCAGATCATAGGCCGCACCGGGGAAGGTCTGCCACGCCCAGGTGACCCCCTGACCATCGCGCCAGGTGCGGCGCTCCAGCCGCAGGCAGGGTGTGCCGTCGGTCAGGCCCAGCCGCGTCGCCGTCTCGCCGTCTGCGCCCACGGCCGAGATGCGGTGTTCGCCCTCGGTCCAGGGCATGTGCGCCAACAGCCAGCCGCCCGGTGGATCAACAGTGAAATCGACGTGTTCAGCCTCCGGCGCGGTGGACAGCGAAATCAAACGTCGCTCCAGCGTGAACGGCAGGGCGTCGGCCAAATGCAGCGTCTCCAGTTCGATCAGCCGTGCGCCCATTCCGTCTTCGTCGGCTCGCGCCGGGCGCACTATGCGCAGCAGCAGTCGGTGCGAATAGGCTAGCCCCCTGCCCTCGATCTCGGACTGAATGTCGGGGATGGCGACCAAGGCCGACGAATGCACCGGCGGATGCGCCACCACGGTTCCGGCGCGCCTGCGCCGCACCACCAGCCCGCGCGCCGACAGGTCTGTCATGGCCCGCGACACCGTCATTCGCGCACAACCGTATTCGGCCAACAACTCAGCCTCAGTCGGAATGCGAAAGCCCGGACGCCATTCGCCAGAGGCGATGCGACGCTCGATGTCGCTGGCGATCCGCCGATGCAGAGGCTCAATATCCATGTTCGAACCCTGCCCCTTGCACGCAATAATGTCTAGACATTAGACTGGCTCCACAATGCACGACGACGGACGACCGTCGCATGGAGGATTGATGACCGCCACGCCCAACACCCGCGTCATCCGCAGCCCGCGCGGGCCGGAAATGACCGCCAAGACCTGGGCGGCCGAGGCCGCGCTGCGCATGCTGATGAACAACCTCGATCCCGAGGTGGCCGAACGCCCCGAAGACCTCGTGGTCTATGGCGGCATCGGCAAGGCGGCGCGGAACTGGCAGGCGTTCGACCGCATCGTCGAGGAACTGCGCGCGCTGGAGGCTGATCAGACCCTGCTGGTCCAGTCGGGCAAGCCGGTGGGCGTGTTCCGCACCCATGCGGATGCGCCGCGCGTGCTGATCGCCAACTCCAACCTGGTGCCGAAATGGGCGACTTGGGAGCATTTCAACGAACTCGATAAGAAGGGTCTGGCCATGTACGGCCAGATGACCGCCGGATCGTGGATCTACATCGGCACCCAGGGCATCGTCCAAGGCACCTATGAGACCTTCATGGAGGCGGGCCGCCAGCATTATGACGGCGACTGGTCGGGCAAGTGGATCCTGACGGCGGGTCTGGGCGGCATGGGCGGCGCACAGACATTGGCCGCGACCATGGCGGGCGCATCCTGCCTGGCGGTCGAATGCCAACGCAGCCGGATCGAGATGCGCCTGCGCACCCGCTACCTCGACGTCATGGCCGAGACACTGGACGAGGCCCTGGCCCTGATCGAAGACGCCAAGACTACAGGAAAAGCCATATCTGTCGGTCTGTTAGGAAACGCAGTCGATGTTCTGCCTGAACTGGTCAAGCGCGGTGTTCGGCCCGATCTGGTCACCGACCAGACCAGCGCCCACGACCTGATCAACGGCTATCTGCCGTCTGGCTGGACCGTCGCAGAGTGGGAGGATAAGCGCGTGTCCGACCCGGCCGCCGTCACCGCCGCCGCCAAGACGTCCATCGTCGAACACGTCAAGGCGATGTTGGCCTTCCAGGCCATGGGCATCCCGACGACCGACTATGGCAACAACATCCGTCAGGTCGCCTTTGACGAGGGCGTCGAGAACGCCTTCGACTTCCCCGGCTTCGTGCCCGCCTATATCCGTCCGCTGTTCTGTCGTGGGATCGGGCCGTTCCGCTGGGCTGCTCTGTCGGGCGACCCCGAAGATATCCGCAAGACGGATGCGGCGATGAAGAAGCTGTTCCCCGATAATGCAGGCCTGCACCGCTGGCTGGACATGGCGGGCGAGCGGATCGCCTTCCAGGGCCTGCCCGCCCGCATCTGCTGGATCGGCCTGGGCGACCGCCATCGCGCGGGCTTGATGTTCAACGAAATGGTGGCGTCGGGTGAACTTTCGGCCCCGATCGTCATCGGCCGCGACCATCTGGACTCAGGCTCGGTCGCCAGCCCCAACCGCGAAACCGAGTCAATGATGGATGGATCGGACGCCGTGTCCGACTGGCCGCTGCTGAACGCCCTGCTGAACACAGCCTCGGGCGCCAGCTGGGTGTCGCTGCACCACGGCGGCGGGGTCGGCATGGGCTACTCGCAGCACTCAGGCGTCGTCATCGTCGCCGACGGGACGCCGGAGGCCGCCAAACGTCTGGAGCGCGTTCTGTGGAACGATCCCGCCACCGGCGTCATGCGCCATGCCGACGCGGGATATGACATCGCCAAGGACGCCGCCCGCGCCAACGGCCTGAACCTGCCCTCGATGGACCTGTAAGCGTATGACCAACACTCTCACCATCGGCGCCGCGCCCCTCACTCTGGCCCAACTGCGCACCGTACTCGACGGCCCCGTGAAGGTCGAACTGACGCCCACCGCCTGGGCCAATGTGGACAAAGGCGCGGCGGTTGTCGCCGCCATCGTGGCCGAAGGGCGCACCGTCTATGGCGTGAACACGGGGTTCGGCCTTCTGGCCAACACCTCCATCGCGCCAGAAGATCTGGAGACCCTGCAACGCAATCTGGTGCTCAGCCACGCCTGCGGCGTCGGCGCCCTGCTGCCGGATGGGGTTACGCGGCTGCTGATGGTGCTGAAGATCGCATCCCTGTCGCGTGGCGCATCAGGTATTCGACGCAAGACACTGGAAACGCTAACTTCACTGGTCAACGCCGACATCCTGCCGTGCATCCCCTCCAAGGGATCGGTCGGGGCGTCCGGCGATCTGGCGCCTCTGGCCCATATGTCCTGCGTCTTGATCGGCGTGGGCGAAGCGCGGCTGAACGGCGAAACGCTGGATGCCGAAACCGCCCTGTCACGCATCGGCCTGTCGCCGCTGACGCTCGGCCCGAAGGAAGGCCTGGCCCTGCTGAACGGCACCCAGTGTTCGACGGCCCTGGCTCTGGCCGGACTGTTCGCGGCCGAGGCTGTGTTCGCCGCTGGCGTGGCAGCCGGCGCCTTGTCGGTTGATGCGCTGAAGGGGTCCGACGCCCCGTTCGATCATCGCATCCACGCCCTGCGCGGCCAGCCCGGTCAGATCGCCGTCGCCGCCCGCCTGCGCGAACTGATCAGCGGCTCAGCCATTCGCGACAGCCACCGTAGCGACTGCGCCAAGGTGCAGGACCCCTATTCGCTTCGCTGCCAGCCTCAGGTCATGGGCGCGATCCTTGACGTGCTGAACAACGCCGCCGCCACTCTGGAGCGTGAAGCCAATGCGGTGACCGACAATCCGCTGGTCTTCATCGAAGACGGCGACGTGATCTCAGGCGGAAACTTCCACGCAGAACCCGTTGCTTTTGCAGCAGATCAGATCGCCATGGCCCTGTGCGAGATCGGCAATATCTCCGAGCGCCGCACCTCCATCCTCGTCGATCCGAAGATGAGCGAATTGCCTGCCTTCCTGGTCAAGGAGAGCGGTCTGAACTCCGGCTTCATGATCGCCCAGGTGACGGCGGCGGCCCTGATCGCCGAGAACCGCATGGTCGCCCATCCGTGCAGCATCGACACCGTGCCGACCAGCGCCAATCAGGAAGACCACGTGTCGATGGCCACCCACGGCGCGCGCCGCCTGCTGGACATGGCCGAGAACACGGCGACCGTGGTCGGCATCGAACTTCTGGCGGCGGCGCAAGGGATCGAGTTCCATCGCCCACTAGCCAGTTCGCCTGCGCTGGAACAGGTCTTCGCCATCGTCCGCGAAGCCGCAGCCCCCTACACCTCCGACCACTATTTCGCGCCGGACATCGCCCGCGCGACGGATGGCGTGCGGGCCGGTCGCTATCGGTCCTTCGCTGAGGGCCTGCTGCCCTCAAGCTGAGGCCGCGATCAGCCTCCCAGAACGCCCAGATGCTCCAGCAGGATCATCGTGCCCAGTCCGATCAGAGCAATGCCGCCGACGAACTCGGCGGCCTTGCCGAATTTGGCGCCCACGGCCTTGCCGATCAGCAGGCCGATGGTGGTTAGGACGAAGGTGGTGAAGCCAATCGATGCGGCGATCACCCAGATATTGGCGCCCAGAAAAGCCAAGCCCACGCCAACGGCGGCGGCGTCGATGCTGGTGCCGACAGCCGTGGCGATCAGGGCCCAGCGGCCCGTGCGGCGCGGTGCGGCGTCCTCTTCCTCATCATGCGGCTTGCAGGCCTCCCACAGCATCTTGCCGCCCACGGCGCCCAAAAGGCCAAACGCGATCCAGTGGTCAACCTGCTCTACAAACCCCGCCGCCACGATGCCAAGCGCCCAGCCGATCAGAGGTGTAATGCCCTCAATCACGCCGAAGACCAGACCGGTTTTGACGGCGTCGATCCAGTTAGGGCGATGCGACGCGCCGCGACCGATGGCGGCGGCGAAGGCGTCTGTCGACATGCTGAGGGAGAGGACGGCGATGGCTCCTGGGGTCATGAGCAACTTCCACCGGACGCAGAACAACGCACTCCACTCCGGCCGGTGCGGCGGTGGAACGCGCTGGTCTCGCTAGGCGGTGGTTCCGCTGATCGAGCCACGCGCCGAAACGCGAGTATGTTGACCCGATCCCGACTTGGCGTCGGAAGCTACTCCCCAACAGGAAGCGGTCCCCTACACTCAGACTCGGCGCCTTGGCAACCGCATCTGGCGTGCGGTTAATTGGCGGCGACGGGCGCGCGGCCGATGGTTTCGGGTTCGCTGTCGTCCTCCAGCGCGCCCAGTTCGCCGCGTTCCCTCGCCTTGCGGCCATAGACCAATTCGAACACCGGCGAGGTCATCAGGGTGGTCACAATGGCCATCAGCACCAGCATCGAGAACAACGCAGGGCCGATTATGCCCTTCTGCAATCCGATATTGAGGATGATCAACTCCATCATCCCGCGCGCATTCATCAAGACGCCGATGCCCATGGAGGTGGGATTGTCGTGCCCCGTCACCCGCGCCGCCGCCCAGCAGGCCACGGCCTTGGACAGAATGGAGCCGACCAGAATGACCAGAGCCACGCCCAGCAGCGACAGGCTGGACACCAGGGTCAACTGGGTGTTCAGACCCGAGAAGGTGAAGAACATCGGCACAAGAACGACCAGAGCGAACGGATCAACCTGACGCTTCAACTCACGGGTCAGAACACCACGCGGCATGGCGGCGCCCAGGATGAAGCCGCCGAAGACCGAGTGCAGCCCCGCCGCATCCATCGCCCAGGCGCACAGCATGAACAGCACCAGCAAAGCGCCCAGCAGCGCGGGGCTCAGCTTGCCCTCGCGCTCGGCCATGCGGGCCAGCGGCGCCAGCAGCTTTGGCCCCATGGTCAGCATCAGGCCCGCGAACAGGCCGCCGCCGACGATGGCCTTGACCGCAACGGCGGACCCGCCGCCCATGCTGGCCAGAACCAGCGCCAGAACGGTCCAGGCGCAGGCGTCGTCGATGGCGCCCGCCGACAGGGTCATGGTCCCCAGCGGCGTCCTGGCCAGCCCGCGCTCCTGAATGATGCGGGCCAGCACGGGGAAGGCGGTGATGGAGATGGCGGCGCCCAGGAACAGAGTCGCCTGCATGGCGTCCACGCCCTTGCCGAACAGACCCATGTGCATCAGCCACGGCGACAGGGCGATGGCTACCAAGAAGGGCGCGATCATGCCCGAGAAGGACACGGCGGCGGCGCTGCGGATGTTCGAGCGGAAATGATCCGAACGGAAGCCCAACCCGACCATGAACATATACAGGCCGATGCCCAGCTGGGCGCCGACATAGAGGACCGACTTGGTCTCCTTGGGAAAGATCATGGCCTGAAGATCGGGCGCCAGCAGGCCGAACAGCGACGGGCCCAGGATCACGCCCGCGATCATCTCTCCCACCACCTGGGGCTGGCCCAGATAGGTCTTCACCAACCAGCCGACTGTCCGGCAGGCCGCGATGATGACCGCCATCTGTAGAAAGAAGGCCACGCTGATTTCAGCATTCGACATTGGATCCTCCCCCGAGGCGCGCCGTTCTTTTGAGAACGATCACATTTTCTCAGCATTATCCCGACTGGCGCCAAACTCAAGAGGGGTTAGGCGGCCGGAGCGTCCTGGGGTTCGTCAGTCGAAGGGCTGCAGCGGGGCGCTGCGCAGGGCCGCTAGATTGGCCGAGTTGGTGCAGAAACAGGCGGTGCGCAGCTGGCGCATGATGGTCTGGAAATGCGCGACCACCGCCTCGGTCGATTGGGTGGCGGCCTGCAGCACGCCGCTGGCCTGCCCCACGATGTCGGCGCCGATGCGGATGGCCTTGGCCACGTCCAGACCATCGCGGACGCCGCCCGATCCGATCACCGTCGCCTCTGGGCAGGCGCGGCGGACATCGACAATGGCGCGGGCAGTCACAACGCCCCAGTCGGCGAAGGCAGTCGCGTGTTCTGCATCGGCGGCATCGGCGGCGCGCTCGCCTTCGATCAGGCCCCAGTTGGCCCCGCCTGCGCCCGCCACATCGACGGCGGCGGCGCCCATGTCCATCAGGCGACGCGCGGTGCGGCCCGACAGACCAGCGCCGGTCTCCTTGACCACCACCGGCACCTCCAGCTTGAGGATCAAGGCCTCCAGCGCCGCGCCGACACCCCACCAGTCACGGTCGCCCTCAGGCTGACAGGCTTCCTGCAAGGGGTTCAGATGAACGATCAGAGCATCCGCGCCGATCATCTCAACCGCGCGCCGCGCCTCATCGACGCCAAAGCCACGCGTCAGTTGCGCCGCGCCGATGTTAGACAGGATGAAGGTGTCTGGCGCCCGGTTGCGCAGGGCCATGTCCAGACCGCCGGTCGCTGCATCCTCGATGGCTGTGCGTTGCGATCCGACAGCCAGGGCGATGCCCAGATGCTGGGCTGCTTCGGCCAGGCGGGCGTTGATGCCTTCGGCCCTTGACGGTCCGCCCGTCATGGAACTGATCAGCAGCGGCGCCTTCAGACGCCGCCCCAGGAAGTCCGCGCCGAGATCGATCTTGTCGTGATCCAGATCCGGCAGCGCCTCATGGACAAACCGGATCGTGTCGAAGCCCGCGTCGCGCGCATGACGCCCACGTCCAGACAGCACGACGTCGAGGTGCTGGTCCTTGCGGCCGGATGACGGAAAGCCAGTCATCCGGGCCGCTTAGACCTTGATCATGGCTCCCGTGCGGCGGGCGTGTTTTCACGCGGCGTGCTGACAGGCTGGCGCTCCAGCGTCAGGGCGTAGGCCCCCGTCTGGTTCGGACCATAGGCGCGGGCGCGGATGACGTACCAGCCGTCGCTCGGCGCGGTCCAGTCCAGCCGGGCATGCATGTCGGACAGGCCGTCATCGTCATGGGCGATGCTGGAGAAGCTGTCGCCGTCCTCTCCCAGGTCGATGTAGGAATCAAAGGCGTTGGACACCATTGTGATCCGCAGCTTGTCATCCTTCTTCGCCTGGAAGCGATAGGCGTCGTAATAGGCGCCTTCTTCCGACAACTCGTCCTTGTCCGACAGGGTCGCGCGCACGGTGGCGCCGATCAGCAGGCTGCCTGGCTTGGGCTCAGGCCCACGATCCGACAGCTCCAATGAATAGAGCCCCTTGCTGTCCGACGAATAGGAGGTGGCCCGCACGATATACTGGCCGTCCGCAGGCAGGGTGTAGATCAGGCGCGCATCAGACCCCTCGCCCAGACCGTCGTCATCGCTGGCGTCGGCGCTGAACTCTCCATCCGCCGAACCGATCTCCAGATAGGCGTCGAAGTCGCCGGAGCGCAGGACGACCTGGATGCGCTGACCTTCCGTGCCGGTGAAGACATAGTCGGTGTAGCGTTTGCCGCTGTCGCTCTGCGGTCCGTCTTCCAGCAGTTCGCCTTCGATGGTCTGCCCCAGGACAGCCTCGGTCGGCGGCGGGGGCGGCGCGGTCTCGGAAAGCTCCAGCGTGAACTTGCCGTCGCTTTCTGCGCTGAACGCCCGCGCCTCCAGAATGTAATCGCCGTCAGCATCCAGCGTATAGGCGAGGCGCGAATCCGTGCCGCTGCCGCCGTCGTCGTTCTCGGCCAGAACCGAATCGTCTGAAGCGCGGCGCAGGGTCAGATAGGCGTCGAAGTCCTTGGACTTCAGGTCGGCGGCGATGCGCTGGCCGTTGATCCCGGTGAAGCGATAGGTCTCGACGCGTCGGCCATTGTCATTGGTCGGGCTGGAGCGGTTCAGCGTGCCATCCACCTTATCGCCGATGGCGATGGGCTTGGACGGCGGCGCGGGCGGGGCTTCCGCCAGACCAACCGTGAAACGTCCCGTTCCGCTGGAGAATGAGGTCGCGCGGATCACATATTCACCCGCCGTCGGCGCAGTGAAGGTCAGGCGCGAGTTCAGGCCGTCGTCGGGACCGTCATCGTTGCGACCCAGTTCGACGAAGTCCGGCCCATTCATGCGTCCGACCAGAACCACCGAATCAAAGGCGTCAGAATCCTGGGTGATCGTGAACCTCTGCCCGGCGGCGGCGCGGAAGGCATAGGCCTTATAACGCACGCCGTCGTCGGCTTCAGGATCACGCGACGTCAGTTCGCCGTTCAGCGTCGAACCCAGGCGAATGGGTGTTGGACGGGGGCCGCGCGGCGCGCGGGGGCGCTCAGCCAGCGAGAGACTGTAATCACCGCCATCCAGGCCACTGAGGGTGCGCGCCCGCAGGACGTAAACCCCGTCTGCCTGCGGCGTGTAACGAAGTCGCGCATCCGTCCCTTCGCCCAGTCCGTCATCGTCTTCGACCAGGGCGGTCGTCGATCCGTCGGCGTAGAGGGCCAGATAGGCGTCAAAATCGCTGGAGCGCAGGATAGCCTCCAGCGGCTGTCCTGCACGCGCCTGGAAGCGGTAGTCGTCATAGACGTAGGCGTTACGCGGTCCCTTGCGGTCGCTGGATGTCAACGCGCCTTCGACTGAACCGCCGATCCGTATCGACACTGCTTCCTGCGCGAGCGACGGTCCCGCCGCCAAAACCAGGGCCAGTGCGCTGACAGCGACAACAAGGCTCGGACGCTTCATGAATTCCTCCGTAGGGTTGGTCCGATCATAGACGACGAACCGAGACGCCTGTAAATCGCCGCCATCCTGAATTTCCTCCCACGGTAGTGATCTTATGTCGGCACAGCCCTCCAGCGCGCACCTGATTGACGGCAAAGCTTTTTCCGCCGCACTGGTTGACCGTGTCGCCGCCGCTTCGGCCAGACTTGAGGCCCAGCACGGCGTCAAACCCGGTCTGGCCGTGGTCATCGTGGGCGAGGATCCAGCCAGCCAGCTCTATGTCCGCAACAAGGGCGAAACGACCCTGAAGGCAGGAATGCGATCCGACACGCACCGCCTGCCCGACACCACGACCCAGAACGAACTTCTGGCTCTGATCGCGACCCTGAACGCCGACGCGGGCATCCACGGCATTCTGGTTCAACTGCCTCTGCCCAAGGCCATCGATTCCGCTGCGGTTCTGGACGCCATCTCGCCGGACAAGGATGTGGACGGCTTCCATGTCGTCAACGCCGGGCGGCTTGCGGTCGGCCTGCCCGGCATGGTCCCATGCACGCCGCTGGGCTCGTTGATGATGCTGAAGGATCAATTGGGCGACCTGACCGGGCTGAACGCCGTGATCGTCGGCCGCTCGAACATCGTCGGCAAGCCGATGGCGCAACTGCTGCTGGCCGAAAGCTGCACTGTGACCATCGCCCATTCCAAGACCCGCGACCTGCCCGCCCTGTGCCGCACCGCCGACATTCTGGTCGCCGCTGTGGGTCGTCCAGAGATGATCAAGGGCGACTGGATCAAGCCGGGCGCCACGGTCATCGACGTGGGCATCAACCGCGTGCCGTCTGCTGACCCGGTCAAGGCCGCCGAGGGCAAGACCCGCGTGGTCGGCGACGTGGCCTTCAAGGAGGCCGTCGCGGTCGCCGGACGCATCACGCCCGTTCCGGGCGGCGTCGGCCCAATGACCATCGCCTGCCTTCTGGCCAACACCTACTCGGCCGCCTGCCGCGCCAACAAAATTCAACCGGAGCCATTGGACGCTTGATGCATTGAGGCGGCGGGCCGATATTCGTCCCAACGGCGATCGCGCCGAAAGGGAGATGTCATGGTTCGCATCAATGCTCGCGCGCTCTCGCTGACGGCGGCGCTCTTGATAACCCCGGCTGTCGCCAGCTGCGGCTACAACACCATTCCGACCAAGGAAGAGCGCGCCCAGGCCGCCTGGGCCGATGTCCAGAGCCAGTATCAGCGCCGCGCCGACCTGGTCCCGAACCTGGTCGCCACCGTTCAGGGCGCGGCCATTCAGGAACGCACCACCCTGACGGACGTGATCAACGCCCGCGCCCGCGCCACCTCGGTCAATGTCTCGGCCGACAGTCTCAGCGATCCCGCCGCCTTCCAGCAGTATCAGGCCGCGCAGGGCCAGCTGTCAGGCGCCTTGTCGCGCCTGCTGGTCACGGTCGAGGCCTATCCGCAGCTTCAGGCCAATCAGAACTTCCTGACCTTGCAATCGCAGTTGGAAGGCACCGAGAACCGCATTCAGATCGCGCGCCGCGACTACAACGAGGCCGTTCGCGACTACAATACGACCTTGCGGACCTTCCCCAGCGTGATCTGGGCCAAGACCATCCAGTCGGGCTCCAAGCCCATGCAACTGTTCACGGCCACGGCTGAGGCGCAGTCGGCGCCGCAGGTGAACTTCAACCTGGGCGCCCCGCCGTCGAACGCCTCTGCGGCGCCCGGCGGAAACGCAGCGCCTGTCACGCCCGGCGCGACGCCTCCGGCCCAGTGATGCAACGCGCTTGACCCAAGCCCCTGCCCCGGCGCGGCGCCTGACGGGCGTCGCGGCCCTTCTTCTGGGCCTGGTGGCGGCATTGCTGTTCGCCCTGCCGTCCATGGCGCAGAGCAAGCCCACCTTCCCGGCCCTGACCGGCCGGGTAGTGGATCAGGCCAATCTGCTGGATCCCGCCACTGAACAGGCCCTGACCGACAAGCTGGCGACGTTGGAGACCAAATCCAGCGATCAGCTGGTCGTGGTCACGGTCAACAGCCTGCAGGGCTATGAGATCGAGGACTACGGCTATCAACTCGGACGGGCCTGGGGCATCGGCCAGAAACAAACCAACAACGGCGCGCTGCTGATCATCGCGCCGAACGAGAAGAAGGTTCGGGTCGAGGTCGGCTATGGGCTGGAGCCGATCCTGACGGACGCCTTCTCCAGCTCGGTCATCCAGAACGACATCCTGCCGTCATTCCGCAGCGGCGATTATCAGACGGGCGTGGTCAAGGGCGTGGACGCCATCATCGGCCAGTTGTCGCTCGATCCCGCCGAAGCCCAGGCCCGCGCCGCCGCCATCGCCGAGGAACAGGCCAAGGTGGACGTGCCGATCGGGCCGATCGTCTTCGTGGTGCTCATCTTCCTGTTCATCTTCGTCAACGGCATCCGCGCCGCCGGGCGAGGACGGCGCATGGGCCGCAGCGGCGTCGGCTCGGTGCTGCTCTGGGCGGCGTCTGAGGCGCTGCGCAACTCGGGCCGCAATGATCGCGGCGGCGGCTGGGGCGGTGGGGGCGGCTTCGGCGGCGGCGGCGGATTTGGCGGCGGTGGCGGTTCATTCGGCGGCGGCGGCGCCTCGGGAGGATGGTGATGCATTTCTCCAGTGAAGATCAGGCGCGCATCTCCAGCGCCATCGCAGGGGCGGAAGCCTCGACATCGGGCGAAATCTTCTGCGTCGTGTCACGGCGGGTGTCGTCCTACATCGACGTCAGCCTGGGCTGGGCGGCGGCCGCGGCCCTGATCCTGCCGATGGGCCTGATCCCGCTCGGCTTCGGTCCCGGCTGGCTGCCGCAGTTGGGCGGCGGCTGGCAGGCGGCGCACGCTGCAAACAGCTCTCAGGACATCGCCTATGCCCTTGGCGCCTACGCCATGGTGCAGGCGCTGGTGTTTGTGCTGGTGTTTCTGCTGACCCGAATCCCGACAATCCGGCGCTGGGCGACACCGCGCAATGTGCGACGCGACCGCGTGCGTCGGGCGGCCCTGCAGCAGTTTCTGGCCCACGGCGTCCATGTCACCCGCGAACGCACCGGCGTGCTGATCTTCGCCGCCCTGGACGAGCATCAGGTCGAACTGATCGCGGATGAGGCTATTCACGCTGTCGTCGCCGACGACCACTGGGCCGATACGGTCGCCGCCTTGCTGCGCGAGATCGGCGCTGGCCGTCCTGCCGCCGGGTTCGAGGCCGCCATCGCCCTGTGCGGGCAAGTGCTGGCCCAGCACTTCCCCCCGCGTGACGACAACCCCAACGAACTGCCGGATCACCTGATCCTGCTCTGACTGTCGCAACGCGGTCGCATTCTGCGCCGAAAAGACCAGTTCTTCGCCGCTCGGTTCACGCAATCCATGCCCCGTCTTCTGACTTACAACGTCCATCGCTGCGTCGGCACAGATAAGCGGCTGGATGTGGCGCGCATCGTCGCCGTGATCGCCGAGCACGAGCCGGACATCGTCTGCCTGCAGGAGCTGGACGTCGGTCGCGCCCGCACGGGCAAGGTCGATCAGGCCGAACGGATCGCCGAAGGCCTGTCCATGACCTCGCGCTTCCACCCGGCCATGCAGGTCGAGGCCGAACTCTATGGCGACGCGATCATGACGCCGCACCCGGAAAAACTGATCCGGGCGGATTCCCTGCCCTCGGTTCGCGGCATTCCGGGCCTGGAGCCGCGCGGCGCCATCTGGTCCGAGATCACCATTGATGGCGTAGCCGTCAATGTCTTCAACACCCACTTGGGCCTGGTCCCCAAAGAGCAGAGGCTTCAGGCCGCCGCCCTGACCAGCGCGACCTGGCTGGGCGGCTGCACAGGCCCGATGCTGCTGGCGGGCGACTTCAACGCCACCTCGATCACCCGGCCGTACCAGACCCTGTGCCGCAAGCTGGAGGACTGCCAGCGGCAGTTGAAGCTGAAGCCGTCGATCAAGACCTTCCCGTCCGGCTTCCCCGCCATCCGCATCGACCACTGTTTCGTCAGCCCCGAAATCCGTATCCGCAAGGTGCGCGCCGACTATTCGCCGCTGGCCCGCGTGGCGTCGGACCACCTGCCGCTGATCATAGATTTCGACGTGGTTCAGCCCGGCGCCTGACCGCCCTCCGAGCCGGGCCTTGTCCGTCGTGACCGCTCCAGCCGCTTCCACGGCATCCAGGCATCTGTGGAAGAGGTGGGATCGCCCAACTGCCACTCGGCGAACAGCCTCTGCATGGGCGTGGGGGGATCAAGGCCCAGCAACCTCAAGCGCGGACTGTTGAAGCTGGATATGGCCGCCCCCGCCGATCCCATCACGGCCTCCACCTCGGCATAGTCCTGGCCGTTGACGCCGATCCAATGGCCGATGGCGTGCTGGCGATACGCCTTGATCATGGCCCGACCCGCCTCATCCAGCGGCTCAGCCGCGATGTCGCATTCCGTATCCAGCCCCATCGAGCGATTGTTCAGATTGCTGGATCCGATCCGCAGAAGTCGGTCGTCGACGATCGTCACCTTGGCATGGACGATGATCCTATCCCCATCCGCCGTCAGTGGCGAAAAGGCATGAAACCGGTTGTGCCGGTCGGCGCTCTCCAGCCGGTACAGCACCTCGGCCCGCGCCGTATCCATGGTCAGGCTGTCGAACCAACTGGGGCTGCGGCCGGTCGAAATCAGCACCACTTCCGGGCCGCCCTCCTCGGCCAGCCGTTCGGCAAGGGCTGCAGCAATCACCGGAGAGGTGAAATACTGGTTCTCCATATAGATCAGCCGCTTGGCGCGACGGATTGCTTCCAGATGCAAGGCCTCGTTCTCACGCACCTCATGTCGCCCCGCCCATTTCGGTTCAGTACGGGCGATGCCGACCGGCACATCGGTCATCTGGACCGGCACATCATTCGGCCACGGATCGGAGACGACCTCGTCGGCGATGGTCCTCTCCCAAGTCGCCCTGAACCAGCGCTCGCGCGCCAGATCGCCCAGTGCGCGGGCGGCTGGGCCATCCAACACCGCCATCACCTCGTGCCGGGCCTTGCAGATCAGACCATTGGGCAGGGCGCGACGCGGGTCGCCGTCCAGATGCTCTTGTGAATCCCAACGATCCGTCGATATGTCCCCGCCGCCGACAAAGGCGATCCGGTCGTCGATGACGATCACCTTCTGATGGTGACAGGCGCCGATAGGCCCGGGCGAATCCATGCGGAACTCGACCATCCGTTTGCGGAACCAGCGCTGCGCCCGATGCGGATAGAAGCCCTGTGAGGCTGCGATCAGCAGCGGCGACTTCCAGATCAGCAGCCGCACATCCAGATCAGGCTTCTTTTTAACCAACATCCGCAGTTGGCGGCCGATCTCGGCGGCTTTGTCGCCAGGCCGCGTTTCCGGGTCCAGATGGGTGCGCGGATCGAACTGCCAGCCGAGCACCACGATCGACCGTTCGGCCTTGTGGATCGACGACGCCAGAGCATCGAAATAGGCCTCGTTCTCCATCAGTACGGAAAATCGATGCGCAACTTCGGTGCGCCAGATCCCCGGCCCCGGCGTCAGCAGGCTGCCTTCATAGCTGTGGCCGTCAGTGGTCATTCAGCCTGTTTGCCTGATTCGCGTGACGTCGTTAGCGAGGCGGCGTCTGTCCCCCTGGTTTTCATGCGGACAGCCTCGGGTCAATCTTTAGGGGCGGGATTGTGACGTTCGTCGATTTGAAGCATAATCAGGACAGCTATTGGGGCTGGGGAGATCATCGGAAATGCAGGCGCTGGTCGAACTGATCGCCGGTTTGATTGCGTTCCTGGCCGCCGCCGTGCTGTCGCAATTCGGGGTGGAGATCCATTCTCCACGCCAGATCGACCGCGAAGTCCACCGCACAACGGACTGCAATGTCGCCCCTCAGCCCAACGCCATGGTCGTCGACGTCAAGCGAGACTGTTGATCGCGACCGCTTCTGTTTGCGGATTGCTTTGACCTCGGGCTTTGACTCGTTAGGGTAATCGGCGAGTTTTCGCGCGCCACGCGATTTGGATCGAGATCGACCGCTGATGAAATCCCGTAACCGGCCGCCTCTGAAACTGACCAACGACGAGGCGCCTGTAGAGCCTGCCGAAACCGTGGAGGCTGTCGAGCCGTCGACAGAGGGGCTGGACGTTCCGGCCGAACAGGAATCCGTGCCGGTCGAAGAGGCCGTGACTGAACCCGCGCCTGCTCCGGAGCCGGTTCTGGAACGCCCCATGTCCGAACGTCGTCGCCGACGCCTGCTGGAAGAACAGCGCCAGGCCGAGGAACGCGCGGTTGCCGCCTTGGCGGCCAAGACGGCGCAGGATCAGACCTTCGACATCGCACCCCACTCCGATTCCATAGTGACCTCAGACCCGGCGACCCAGCCGAACGCCGCTGTCGAGATGGCTGTGGCCGCTGGCGGCCCGCCCGCTGCAATCAAGAAACCCACTGCGCCCGCCATCAAGACGACCGCGGCGCAACGCCAGGACATGCCGTCCGGCCGCCACGCCTATCTGATCGCCGGCGTCGCCTCGACCCTGTGGATCGGCGGCGTCGCGTCATGGGCCGCCTACGAGTTTGGCGCTGGCGGGGCAGAGTTGGATGGCCTGCGCATCGCCATCTACGCCCTGATCGCTCTGGCTCCTGCCGGTCTGGCGATCATGCTGGCCCATGCCGTGCGTCAGGGCGCAGGCCTGGCCGCCGAAACCAAGCGTGCGCGCGATCTGGCCGAGGCCCTGGTGGCGCCAACCGCTCTGGCTGCCCGCCAGACCGGCGAGGTTCTGCATTCTCTGCGAACCGACATCGACCACGCGGCGCTGGCCGCCGAACGGGCGCGCAATGACATGGCCCTGCTGCGTGAAGCCCTGGCGCAGGAAACCAACCGCCTGAACGAAGCCGCCGAGAACGCCAGCCGCACCGCCCGCCGCCTAACCGAAGGTCTGGGCCGCGAACGCGAGGAAATGACCAAGCTGGGCGTTCATCTGGACAGTCAGTCCGAGGGCGTCATCGTCGCCGTCGAACGCCAATCGCGCATGGTCGCCGACGCCTCTGACCTGGCTCAGGCGCAACTGCGTGAAGCCGAGGCGGCGCTTGCCGCCCGCGCCGCCGATCTGGCCGCCGCCGCCGGTGAAGCCCAGGACGCCGCCCGCGTCGCCGCCGAAGACCTGGCCCGCCAGACCATCCGTCTGGAAAACGCCGGTTCCGGCGTCGCCGAACAGATCCAGTCGGTCGAAGAAGGCCTGGGCCAGCAGCGCGCCGCCCTGGTCACCGCCGCCTATCAACTGCGCACCGATCAGGAAGATTTCTCCGCCCAGGTCGAAAGCCAGCGCGCGCAGATTCTGGAACAATTGTCCGCCACGCGCACCGCCGCGTCTGATCTGGGCCAGACCTCGCAGGCCTCTAGCGAAACCCTGCGCGATCTGGTCGAGGCCGCTACGGACCAGTTCCGCGCGCTGGTCGACATGTCGCAGCGTGAGGCCGACGGTTTCGACGCCGCCACCAAGGTGTCGCTGGATCGGTTCGAGACCCTGGCCGCCGAGGCTCGCGACACTCTCATGGAGGAAACGCGCCGCGCTCTGGAACAGATGCGCGCCACCGCCGAGGATTCTCGCGCCGCTGCGGCAGACGCCGCCGAACAGGCCCGGCTTCGCGCCGACCGCCTGGGCGAGGCTCTGTTCGACGCGGCCCAGAAGGCGGATCAGGCCGCCGACGCCCGCATCGACGACGCCCGTCGCATCGTCAGCGAAAGCGCGGGTCTGGTCGAACAGACCGGCGACCGCGCCATCCAGCGTCTGGAAGCCCTGCTGACCCGACTGAACTCGGCCCTGTCCGAGATCGACACCGCCGTCGCCGACGTGGACGAACGCGCTGCCCGCCTGCCCGAACAGGCCCGCGCCCGCGTCGAGGCTGTCCGCGCCTCGGTCGAAGAAGGTCTGGCCTCATTGTCCGCCGCATCGCGCAAGGCGGCCGAGGACACCGAGGCGCTGGACATCGGCTTCCAGGACCGGGTGCGCCGCAACTATGACATGCTGACCGAGGCCGTGCGTTTGATGGGCGTCGTGTCCGGCGATGCGCCGGTCGCGCCCCGTCGCCGAGAAGCCCCGCCGGAGCCGGAGGCCCGCACCACCCGGCCGCAGCGCGCGCCCGCCGAAGACCACGTGGATGAGCGCAGCACCGCCCTGCGCGGCCGCCTGCGGCTGGAGCCGTCAGAGCCCGCCCGGGCGCCAGCCCCCAGCCGTCTGGACTGGAACGACCTGGTGTCGCGTGACGAGCCGTCAGAGCCGCCGCTGGATCTGGACACCCCCGCCCTGCCCCGCGCCGACGCCGCCGCCCTGGCGGACCGCGTCACCGCCGCCATCCGCCGCATGGGCGTCGATCCCAACGCCCTTCTGCCGCGCTCTCGCGTTGAGGAAGCCGCCCGCGCCATCAGCAAGGGCGACGCCGACGCCGCCCGTCATATCGTGCGCCGCGTGGCCCCCGCCGCCGTCCGCAGCGTGTCGCGCCGCGTGATGAACGACGCCGAACTGCGCACCGACGCCGAACACTACGTCCGCAGCTTCGGCAAGGAGTTGTCGTCCATCGCCCGCGCCGGGGATGGCGCAGGCGTGCAAACCCGCCTGGCCTCGGATGGAGGCCGCGCCTTCATGTTGCTGGATGCAGCGGTCGGCGACCTGGGTTAAAGCTTGACGCCGCGCCGAACTTCCCTCCTCCTGACGTCGTCACGGAACCGTGACGAGCAACGCTAGAATGGCCAGCATGACCTCCTCCAGCGACAGCGCCAATCGCCCGGACCGCCGACCCGGCATCGCCATCTGCGCCTATGACGTCGACGATCAGGGCTGGGATCTGGTCGAAGACCTTTCCGGCCAGCCGTGGAGCCCGCCCGGCGCGCGCACCGTGCCCGTCACCGCCTCAGACCCGGACACTCTGGCCTCGACCCTGAGCGCCTATTTGCAGAGCGGCGATTGCCGTGCGGTGCTGCTGGTCGGGCGCAATCACAAGTCCGTCGGCTTTCGCGTGCAGATGCGGGCCGAGAACCGCGACCTGACCCACAAGAACCGCCAGACGCTGACCGGACCGGGCGTCGCCCGCACCACGGCCCCGGTCGCCGACATTGTGCGCGCCCTGAATGCTGCAGGCCTGGCCGTCGACGCCTCATCCGAGGCCGAAGACGATGTCGGCTCCTACCTGCTGTACCGCGTGCTGTCGGAACTGCCCGAAGGCCCTCACACCCCCGCCATCGGCCTGCTCCGCGCGCCTCTGCCCGCCGACGAAGCCCTGATCCGCAAAGGCGTCAAAGCCGCCGCCAACGCCATCGCCAGCCACCTGTAGAGATAGTCCAGGCGGCATCGTCGCATCACCCCAAACAAGAAAATGGGCCACGCAGTCGCCTGCGCGGCCCATTCTTATTTCAGCATCTGGTTTGGCTTACGCCGGACAGCGCGTCTCGGTCTGGCTGGCGTCCAGCTTTATCTCGGAGACCGAGATGGTCAGCGAGCCTGGTGTGGCCAGGTGGAAAGGCACCTCGACGCGGGACAGGTCGCCGCCGTCGGTGCGGAAACAGGTCAGCGGGATGCGCGCCACCTGCCAGCGGGCGGCCGGGGCCGACTTCAGCAGGTTGGTCACATCGACCGCGCCCCCGCCCAGCGACAGACGCACCGTATCACTGGGCGCCGCATCGATGCGGTAGCGGAAGCTGAGCGCCACCGCGCCATTGGCCTGACGGACCAGATCGACGGGTGTGCCCCAGATCTCGACGCTGGCCGGGCCTGAACCGGCATAGGCGAACTGCTGGCCGCTTTCCTGCGCCAGATCATCAATGGGTCGCGAGGTGACGCCGCTGCGAGGACTGGAGGCGGACTTGGCCGTGCCGGGACGCGTCTGACCGCCGGCATCGTTCAGCAGCAGTCCCCAAGGCGACACGAACCGGCCATCGACGAAGTAACGGTCCAGATTGGTCGCCGCGACCGCGACCCCGCTATCCTCGGACAGACGCCCGACCCGCGCCGGATGGGCGTAGCTGAGGCCGTAGCCATAGGCGAACTGCGGGTCATAACCGGGCTGGCCGACGTTCAGCGGCTCTCCCTTGGCGTCCTTGGGCCAGCTGAACGACAACTTGCCGGTGAAGTCGTGGCGCGGCTTGCCTACACGGTCGCCGATCAGCAGGTCGGCGACGCCCGCCCCTTCGGTCCCCGGCAGCCAGGCGGCGACGAAGGCGTCGGACTGGTTGATCTCGGGATTGGTCCACATCGGACGGCCCGACAGGAAGACTGAAACGGTGGGAATCCCCGCCGCTTTCAAGCGCTTCAACGTCTCCAGCGGTGCGGTCGGCACATAGGCCAGATTATCGATGTCGCCCTGGAACTCGGCATAGGGGGGCTCGCCGAACACGACGATGGCAACATCCGGCTTGGTCGTGAACGATCCGTCGGCGCTGAGGGCCGCCTTGCCGCCCGCCTGGGTCACGGCCTCATTCACGCCCGCCCAGATTGACTGACCCTGCGGGAAGTCGGCGTTGGTGTTCCCCGTCCCCTGCCAGCTGAGGGTCCAGCCGCCCGAAGCCTGACCGATGTCGTCGGCGGCCGTTCCGGCGACCAGAACACGCGCATTGGCCCGGATCGGCAGAACGCCTTCGTTCTTCAGCAACACCAGCGACTTCTGCACCGCTTCACGCGCCAGGGCACGGTGGGCGGGCGAGGCAAGCTCTTCAAATCGGCCTTCGACCGGGCGTTCTGTGTTGAACAGGCCGGTCTTGACCTTGGCGGTCAGGATGCGGCGCACGGCGTCATCAATCCGGGCGGCCGGGATTTCGCCCGAACGCGCCTGCGCCAGGGTGCTGGCGTACAGCGGCTTCCAGCTATCGGGCGCCATCAACATGTCGATGCCGGCATTGACCGCCAGCGCGCAGCTTTCGTTGGTGCAGCCCGGCAGTTGGCCGTGGGCGTTCCAGTCAGAGACGACAAACCCCTTGAAGCCCAACGGTCCGTGCAGCACGTCGCGCAGCAGGGTGTCGTTGCCCGAATGCTTGTAACCGTTCCAGCTGGAGAAGCTGGCCATGATCGACAGCACGCCCGCGTCGATCGCCTGAATATAACCGCCCAGATGAATGTCGATCAGCTCCTGCTCCGTGCCGATGAAGTCGCCCTGGTCCTTGCCGCCGTCTGTGCCGCCGTCGGCCAGGAAGTGTTTGGCCGACCCCGCGATATGGCCGGGCGCCAGCGGCTGACCCGCGACCAGTTCTCCCTGCAGGCCCAGGGTCATCGGTCCGGCATAGGCGCGCTGAACCTCGGGGTTCTCGGCATAGCCTTCATAGGTGCGGCCCCAGCGATCGTCGCGCGGCACGGCCAGCGTCGGGCCGAATGTCCAGTCGGCGCCGGTCACGGCGACTTCCAGTGCGGTCGCCACGCCGATGCGGTGGATCAGGTCAGGATCACGCGCGGCGCCCAGACCGATATTGTGCGGAAAGATGGTCGCGCCCGGCACGTTGTTGTGCCCGTGAACGGCGTCGATGCCATAGATCAGCGGGATCACCGCGCCGCCGCGCGCGGCGTTGGCGGCGCGGAAGGCCTGGGCCAGCTCCAGCCATTTCGGCGGTGGGGCCTTGTCGTCGCCCCACGGGCCGGAACTGCCGCCTGCCAGGATCGAGCCCAGCGGATAGGTCTTCAGGTCTTCGGGGGTGATCGAGGAGATATCGGCCTGGATCAGCTGCCCGACCTTCTCCTCCAGCGTCATGCGGCGGATCAGGTCGGTGACGAAGGCGTCGGTCTGCGCATCGCTGATGGCGTTGGGCGTGGCGGCGTGCGGCCAGATTGCGGGATTGGCGCGGGCGGCCTCAGGCACAGGAATGGTCTGGGCCAACACCGACGAAGCGCCGCCCAGAGCGATCGTCAGGGCAATCAGGGAGGCGGCTGTGCGACGCATGAATCTTCCTCGTGCTTCAAAACGAGGACGTGCGGACTGTTACGGAAGGCACAGGCCGACCTGTGGCGGAATGATCCTCATCCCTGCCCGACCGAACGGCGCGTCTGCTCCCGAGCGATCGATCCGCCGCCCTTACCTGACGATAAGGGCGGCGAACGAGGGTATCGTCAAGCTATTTTTGAGAACGTTCTCAGGCATCCAGCGCGCAGATTGACGCACGCCGCCGGATGATCAGCTTTTTGAGCGGTTTAGTCCGGCAGGTCTTCAGCCAGGATCGCCATTTCAAACATGAACGAGCCTTCTTCGTCCTCGTCCTCAAAGACGATGCCGATGAACTCGTCGCCGACATAGACCTCGGCCGAGTCGTTCTGCTTGGGACGGGCTTTCAGGATGATGCCGCCGGTGTTGAAGGTGCGCTTGAGGTGGGCCTCGATGCGCTTCAGGTCGGTGTCTTTCACGGGTGGCCTCATAGTCCTAGGATTGGCGGCGGACCCTAGAGAAGTCGGGCCTTCAGGGGAACCGGCAGATGCATTTTTCCATCAGACCTGGAACGCGCCACATTACGCCCGGCGCATTAATGGCCAGAGAGGCGAACCCTCTGGACGACGCCATTTCAGGGCTGTCGATATGATCCGGTTGACCAGAGCAACTCCGATCTGCTCACCCTGAGAACTGCCGATTTTAGAGAAAGCGCCATGAACAAGAACGACGGAGCCAAGATCGCCATCGGCTTCCCGCTGGGGATCTGCATCGGCATCATTTTCGGCGCCCTGATCCACAATATGGCCATCGGCATTATTGTCGGGCTGCTGCTGGGCTTCAGCGTGGTGAAGTTCGCCGGAAAGAAACCCTGAACGGCTTCAGATCACGAAGTCGTACACGACCTCGGCCAGCGTATGGTCCATCGTCCGTGCGGGCTCGGCGCCCGTGGGACAGTTGACTAGGCGCGCAGGCACCCCCGCGACGGTGCAGCCGGTCGGCACGTCCTTCAGCACCACCGAGCCGGACGCCACCTTGGCGAAATCGCCTACACGGATATTGCCCAGCACCTTGGCCCCCGCCCCCAGCAGGACGCCGTTGCCGATCTTGGGGTGACGATCGCCGCGTTCGGCGCCCGTGCCGCCCAGCGTCACATTGTGCAGCATGGAAACGTCGTCGCCGACCACCGCCGTCTCGCCGATGACGATGCCGGTGCCGTGGTCAAGGAACAGCCCCTTGCCCAGACGCGCGCCCGGATGGATGTCCAGCTGGAACAGTTCAGAGATGCGGCTCTGGAAATGGAAGGCCAGCGTCTCGCGACCCTGTCCCCATAGCCAGTGCGCCACGCGCCAGGCCTGCAGCGCCTGGAAGCCTTTGAAATAGAGGAAGGGCTGCAACAGATTACGGATCGCCGGGTCGCGCTCGGCGACCGCCTGCAGATCGGCCTCGGCGGCCTCGACGATGCTGGGATCGGCCTTGAAGGCGGACAGGCAGACTTCGCGCACCGACATGGCGCTCATTTCGCCATCGGCCAGCTTGCGCGCGATCTGGAAGCTGAGCGCGCCGGACAGGTCGTCGTGCGACAGGACGACCGCGTTCATCTGGGAACCCAACTGCGGTTCTTCGCGCGACGCAGCCTCAGCCGATGCGCGCAGCTGACGCCACACGCTGTCGTTCTCCGCGACGATTTCCAGCTTGGCCATGATCGGCTCCTTCGGGGTCATCATACGCGCCCAAGCAAGGCGCGCGCCAGCGCTTCGGGCAGTTCCCCGTTCTGGGCCATATGGTAGGCGCGATAAGCCGTCGCCACCGTCAGGCTGTCCCGTATCGTCCCGCGTCCGATTTCCTCCAGCAGAGCGGCGAATGGGACACGCACGATGGCGATGACCTCGGTCGGATCGGGCGCGACCGGAACAGGCGTCAGACCCCAGGCGATCCACGTATGCGCAATCTCGGTCGTGACCGAGTTCGACAGCTCCATCGTCAGGGCGGGCGCCCAGTGTGCGGCCTCCAGACCGGCTTCCTCGGCCAGTTCGCGCCGCACGCCATCGAACGGATCTTCGCCCAGCGGCGCGCCGCCCTCAGGCATCTCCCAGGAATAATTGCCGAGAGCAAACCTCTGTTGCCCGACCAGAACCACCGTCCCGTCCTCATGGACGGGCAGCACGCCGGTCGCGACATTCTTGGGCTGCATGATCGTATAGTCGCTGGCCAGCCCCGTCGGCGCCACGACCTGATGCTGGGTCAGGCGCATCCAGGGATTTTCGAACACCGTCCGCTCGCCCTGACTGAGCCACGCCGGCGGCTTGGTCAGGCCCTTGGCCCAGGACGGTTCGTCGGAATTGCTCATGCGCGGGGTATGGCGGATCGGGCGCCGAAAGCCTAGCTAAACGCCATGACCGACCTGCCCGTTTTCGCCCTCAACGACGCCGTACCCCTGCCCGTCCCGTCAACGGAGTTCCGCCAGCGTCTGGCCCAGCGCCGCTCGGCCCCGGCGCAGTCCCTGATCGGCCCCGGCCCGACCGACACCGAGCTGGACGACATTCTGATGCTGGGCGCCCGCACGCCGGACCACGGCAAGCTGTTCCCCTGGCGGTTTGTGGTTCTGGGTCCGCAATCGCGCGCAGAGATCGCCGAACGTCTGGCGGTGCTGGCCGAGGTCCGCAACAAGCCCGCCAAGGATCAGGCAGTGCTGGCCAAGCTGACGGCGGCGCCGGTCACCATCCTGGTCATCTCCACTCCCATCCCCGACGCCAAGCCGATCTGGGAGCAGGAGCTGTCGGCGGGCGCCGTCTGCATGAACCTGGAACACGCCGCCAGCGGTTTCGGCTATTCGTCCAGCTGGATCACCGACTGGTATGCCTATGACGCGCAAGGCGCCGCCCTGTTCGGCGTCAAGGATGGCGAGAAGATCGCCGGCTTCATCCACATCGGAACCCTGACCGAAGCGCCTCTGGAGCGTCCCCGCCCAGAAATCGCCATGAAGGTCACACGCTTGCCGTAACTCGGCGGCATAAAGTCGCTTCACGTCGGTTTAGTCTCGACCGGCGCCGCCTCCTCCCCCAAGGCCTCAGTATGGATTCCCTGTTGCAAGCCGTGGGCGATTTCATCGCCCGCAATCATATGTGGGCCGGCGTACTTCTTGGCCTGATCACCTTTGTCGAATCCCTGGCGGTGATCGGCGCCTTCGTGCCTGCGACAGGTCTGCTGGTGGCGGCAGGTGGTCTGATTGCGGCGGGCGTTCTGGACCCCGCCAACGTCATCATCGGCTGCATCATCGGCGCCGTGCTGGGCGACGCCGTCAGCTATTGGGCGGGTCGTCGTCTGGGCATCCGCTTCCTGCAACGCCCAATGTTCAAGCCGCATCGTCGCCGCATCGCCTGGACGCGCCTGTACTGCCGCCGCTACGGCGTGCTGTCGATCTTCGTCGGTCGCTTCTTCGGCCCTCTGCGCGCCTTCGTGCCGCTGACGCTTGGGATGCTGCGGATGCGCCAGCGGGCGTTCCAGTTCGGCAATGTCACCTCGGGCATCGTCTGGGTGCTGGCCATGCTGGCGCCGGGCTATCTGGCGGCCAAGGGTCTGGCGCAGCTGGAACTTCTCAGCGAAGCCCACGGCCCCACCCTGCTGGTCGGCGCCATCGCCGTGGCCATTCTGGCGGTCGCCATCATCTATCGCGCGGTGAAGTCCCGCATGACCCGCAAGTCGGCCATCCTCAAGGGTGCGCTGGAGAGCCGCTGATCGCTTCTTCTTCGGGCCGGTGCACGATCGACACCAGCACCACCGAAATGATCATCAGCAGGAACCACGCCCCCAGCTTGGTCAGGGACACCATCTCCCATCCGTCCGCCTGCCCCGGATAGGTCCAGGCCCGGCCCAGCGTGCCCAGGTTCTCGGCGAACCAGATGAACAGGGCCACCAGCCCATAGCCCAGCAGCAGCGGCATCGACCTGCGCCTGCGATCCGCTGTGAACCAGAACCAGCCCCGCCCGAACAGCAGCGCCGTCGCCGCGAACAGCCCCAGCCGCACGTCCGGCAGCCAGTGGTGCGCAAAGAAGTTCACATAGATGGCCGCCGCCAGCACCCAGGTCGTCCACAACGGCGGATAGCGCCGCACCCGGATGTGGAAGATACGCTGCACCCGCGCGATGTAGCTGCCGACCGCCGCATACATGAAGCCCGAGAACAGCGGAACGGCCCCAATCCTCAGCAGGCTGTCCTCGGGATAGACCCACGACCCGTGCGCCGTCTTGAACAACTCCATGATGGTGCCGGCGATGTGGAACAGGAAAATGACCCGCGCCTCCTCCCAGCTCTCCAGCCTGAAGGCCAGCATCGCCGCCTGAATGACCAGCGCCCCGACAACCAGAAAGTCATAGCGCGACACCGCCGCCCCATCCGGCCACAGCAGCCAGGTGCCCATGATCAGCACCAGCATCAACCCGCCAAACAGACAGGCCCACCCCTGCTTCAGCCCGAACCAGAGGAACTCATAGGCGTAGCCGTTAAGACGGGATCGGTCGGCCCAGACCTCTGACCGCATCATCAGACGACGGCCCCAAGCTTCGAGGGGAAGTCTAGGGCCAGATATCATGGACAGATGCTCGATAATCCCGAATGCATGGCTAACTCAGATAAGGACCTTACGAAGATTGCGACATGATTCATGAGAGTGCCCCATGGAAAGCCGTCCTCGCCGCGGACGCGCGACTGCTAGAGCGATGGGCAACTAAGCCGCCATCCGAACGGCGATCATATCTGATCGAGCGAAAAATCCTCTTGGCAGCCTATGCCCTTCGTAAACTAGGTGAAGCCTTCAAGCTTTCAACACTAACTCTCACCGACGAGATTGCTGTAAAGCAATATGCACCCCTCAAACGCGGGTACACAGAAATTAATAACCTGCGGTTTGAAGAATATTTTGACCTCGAAAATCCAACATCGATACGTATGAAACGACGACGATTGATCGATGTTTTAATTCACAGCCTCATCTTCATGGAATCGATCGACGACGAACAGCGCTGCACAGGTTTCATTGTCACGTCGGATCACGAATCCGCCCGAGGTCTAATTGAGGTCCAGCTATCGGACTTCATCGCTTTAATGCGCCTCGCTGCCGATGATTTCCCTTCAGCCATGACCACTTCATTCAATGCGACCAAGCGGAAGTGGATTGTCTGGACTGGTCATGATCCGGAACTTTCAAAAAAGATCGCTGAATTAGTCAGTCCAACGCCTTCTCGCAGCTTTGATCGCTGACACCACAGAAGGTCTCGGGCCCCTCACCCCCGCCCACGATAGGTCGGCACGCCTTGATCCGGCAGCCACAGCCCCTCAGGCGCAACGCCCGTCTGCCAGAAGACGTCGATGGGGATGCCGCCGCGCGGGTACCAGTAGCCGCCGATCCGCAGCCATTTCGGCTGCAGCAGGTCGGCCAGCTTGCGGCCGATGGCGACGGTGCAGTCCTCGTGGAAAGCGCCGTGGTTGCGGAAGCTGGTCAGGTACAGCTTCAGGCTCTTTGACTCGACCAGCCACTCGCCCGGCGCATAGTCGATGACGATGTGGGCGAAGTCGGGCTGGCCGGTCACCGGGCACAGGCTGGTGAACTCGGGCGCCGTGAACCGGGCCAGATACAGGGTGTCCTCGTGCGGGTTCGGCACCCGCTCCAACACGGCTGTTTCGGGGCTGGTCGGGGCGGCGGTCTGGGCGCCAAGCTGGCTCAGGTTGTCGGTGTAATGCGTCATGCCCGCCATTTAGGCGTTCGACGCGGCAAAGAAAATCCTCAGCGTCGCACCCCGTGCGGCGCCCCATTGCCTTACCCGGCGACAGCCGGTTATCCGTAGCGAAAGAAAACCAAGGAGACGCTCGTGGCTATTCCCGCATCGCTGCAAAAGGGTCTGACCCTGCCGATCATTTCGGCGCCCATGTTTCTGGTCTCTGGCCCGGACCTGGTGGTCGAGGCCTGTAATGCGGGCGTCATCGGCACCTTCCCGTCGCTGAACCAGCGCACGACCGAGGGCTATCGGGAGTGGATTCACGAGATCAAGTCGCGGCTGAAGCCGGAGGCCGCCGCCTTCGGCGTCAACCACATCGTCCATCCGACCAATCCCCGGCTGATGGCCGACATGATGGTGTCGGTCGAGGAGAAGGTGCCGCTGATTATCACTTCGCTGGGCGCGGTACGCGACGTGGTCGATGCTGTGCACGGCTATGGCGGTCAGGTCTTCCACGACATCGCTAACATCCGTCATGCGCGAAAGGCGGCCGAGGCGGGCGTCGATGGCCTGATCCTGGTCGCCAACGGCGCGGGCGGCCATGCGGGCATCATCAACCCGTTTGCTCTGGTCAACGAGGTCCGCAGTTTCTTTGACGGAACCATCATCCTGTCCGGCGCCCTGTCGACGGGTCAGGACGTGGCGGCGGCCCTCATGCTGGGCGCCGACTTCGCCTATATGGGCACCCGCTTCATCAACACGACCGAGGCTTTGGCGCCCGACGCCTACAAGCAGATGGTGATCGACAGCGGCTCGACCGACATCGTCCATACGCCCGCCGTCTCGGGCATCCCGGCCAACTTCATGAGCAAGTCGCTGATCGAAAACGGCATCGACCCCAAACACCTGCCCGAGCACAAGCTGGACATGGGCGACGAGGCCAAGGCGTGGAAGACGGTGTGGTCCGCTGGGCAAGGCGCAGGCGCCATCCACGACGTCCTGCCAACCGCCGAACTGGTGGATCGTCTGCGGAAGGAGTTCGATCAGGCCACGGAAGAATTCGCGAAAAAGGCGCCCGCCCGCTAAAAGGGAGCCCAATACGCCCGTTGCGCGTTGGAGCCCCCATGATCCGCATCGCCTACCCTGTCCCGCTCGGTTTCGCTCTCGCCATGACCGTCTTCGCCACACCGGCTCTGGCGCAGATCGGCGGGAGCTGGAACGGCCAGATCGGGGCGGGATCGGACAACCGGTCCAAGAACGTCTCCAAGTCCGCGACTGATCCCTACGCCTTCGGCTCTGCGACATGGGAAAGCGCGAACGGCCTGTTCTATGCCGGTCCGGGCTTCGAGACGATCAAGGCGGGCGGCTCAAAGGTCGAGTTGAACATGGTCGCCGGCTATCAGCCCGAGGCCTTTGGCTATCAGTTCGATCTGAACGTCGCCTACAAGAACCGTGCGGGCGCCGACGACGGCTATGACAACGACAGCTGGGAGTTCACCGGCAACGTCAGTCGCTCCATCGGCCCGGCCCGCGCCCGGCTTCAGGTCCAGTATTCACCGGACGCCGCCGGATCGAACGAAGGCTTCGTCTGGGTCGAGGGCCGCGTGGGCTGGACCTTCACGCCGAAACTGGACGGCACCGTCGCCGTCGGTCGTCGTGAACAGGACAACGGCCCCGACTACACCGGCTGGAATGCAGGCGTGACCTATGCCCTGACGGAAAAGCTGGATCTGGACCTGCGCTACTACGACACCTCGGCCCATTCGGCGGGGGAACAGTATGGCGACGCCCTGGTCGCCAAGGTCTCATACGCGTTCTGAGCGGCCCGCCCTTGCGCATGGGCTGTCGGCTTCCCATCTGAAGCAGGTCGATCTCACTGCGTAACGCCGCTGCTCCCTTTGCATCTACGCACCGAGGTCCAAAAGCCGATCCCATTCAGACCCGACAGGCCGACCAGGGATCCCTCCCTGCGGTCAACGCCAGACGGAGGTCTCCAAATGGCTACCGGCACTGTTAAATGGTACAACCCCACCAAAGGCTACGGCTTCATCGCTCCCGATGACGGCGGCAAGGACGTCTTCGTCCACGCCTCGGCCGTCGAAACCTCGGACGTGGGTTCTCTGAACGAAGGCCAGAAAATCTCGTATGAGATCGAGCGCGACTCGCGTTCGGGCAAGGAATCCGCTGGCCGCCTCAAGGCGGCGGAGTAGGACACGCTCCAGGCGTCCAACACGAACGAACCGCCCACGACCAGCAAGGGCGTCATCGCCTTTGACGGCGAGATCACTCGTCTGCTGCCGCTGGGCGGCCGTCGTGTTCGTCTGGACAACGGCCATCTGATCACGGTCCTGCCCTCACTGGGCGCCCCGACGGGCGTCTCGCTGCTGGGCGACCGTGTGACGGTGGAAATCGCCTTCAATCAGCTGAAGGGCTGGCGCCTGTCGCGCCGGCCCTGACGCCGTTTCCAACGGATGCCGCCATGACCCCGCTCGCCGACATGATCCCCGCAATGACCGATGCCGACCTCGTCAGCCTGCGCGCCAATGCTGCGCGTCTGGTCGAGACCGGCGCCTCGACCCAGGTGATCGCCGCCTCGGACATCCTGCCAATCATCGATACCGAAATCGCCCGCCGCGCCTCTCTGCCCAAGGCCGCCAAGGCCCCGGTGAAACGCGCCGCCCCGAAAAAGAAACTGCCCCCCGTCACCGGCCACCAGACCGCCCTTCCCGGCTGAGTCTGGCTAGGCTGAGGCTGGCCGCGTCCCGAACGCAGTTGCTAGAAGGGGCGTCATGACCCATGACGCCCTTCAATCCTATCTCCACGGCCATATCCCGCTGTCCAAGGCGATGCAGGTCGAGGTCAAGACGGTCAACGCAGACGCCCTGACGCTGCAGGCGCCGCTGGCCCCCAACATCAATCATCGCGACACGGTCTTCGGCGGCAGCGCCTCGGCCCTGGCCATCCTGTCAGCCTGGTCGCTGGTGCATACGAAACTGAAGGCCGAGGGACTGACGGCGCGACTGGTGATCCAGTCGAACACCGTCCATTATGACCAGCCCATCGCAGGCACGTTCCAGTCCACAGCTGTGCTGGCCGATCCCGACAACTGGCCGCGCTTCCTCGCCCTGTTCAACCGCAGGGGCAAGGCGCGGATCACGGTCGCCGCGACCTTGACCGAGAACGGTCAGGCTGCGGGCCGTTTCGAAGGCAGCTTCGTCGCCCTCAGAATGGACGACGCCGGGGTTCAGCCCAACGCCTGATCCAGGTCCGCGATCAGGTCTTCGACGTTCTCCACCCCGACCGAAAGACGGATCAGATTATTCGTCACGCCGCCCGCCTCGCGGACCTCTTTCGGGACCGAGGCGTGGGTCATGATCGCCGGGTGGTTCACCAGGCTTTCGACGCCGCCCAGCGATTCCGCCAGGGTGAAGACCTGAACCCGCTCCAGCACGCGCTTGGTGCGCTCCAGATCGCCGTCCATGATGACCGTCACCATGCCGCCGAAGCCGCCGCTCATCTGGCGCGCGGCCAGCTCATGCTGCGGGTGGGCGATCAGGCCGGGATAGATGACCTTGGCGATGCCTGAGCGCGTCTCCAGCCAGCGGGCGATGGTCAGGGCGTTCTCGCAGTGGGCCTTCATCCGCAGAGCCAACGTCTTCAGGCCGCGATTGGCCAGAAAGGCGTCAAACGGCCCCATGATCCCGCCGACCGAGTTCTGCAGGAACTTGATCCGCGTCGCCAGATCGGCGTCGCCCGTCACCAGCACGCCGCCGATGATGTCCGAATGGCCGTTCAGGTATTTGGTCGCCGAGTGCATCACCACATCCGCGCCAAGGCTCAACGGCTGCTGGCAGAAGGGGGTGGCGAAGGTGTTGTCCACGACCAGCAGCAGCCCATGCGCCTTGGCCACCTTGGACAGGGCGGCGATGTCGGCCAGCTTCATCAGCGGATTGGTCGGCGTCTCGACCCACAGCATCTTCGTCTTGGGCGTGATCGCCGCCTCGACCGCCGCGATGTCGCTCAGGTCCACATAGGCGAAGTCCAGCCCCATGGTCCGACGCCGCACCCGCTCGAACAGGCGCCACGACCCGCCATACAGGTCGTCGCCGGTGACGATGTGATCGCCTGCGTCCAGCAGCTCCAGCGCCGTCGAGGTCGCCGCCATGCCCGAGCCGAAACCGAACCCGTGCGTGCCGCCCTCCAGGTCTGCGATACACGCCTCGAACGCCTCGCGTGTCGGGTTCTTGCCCCGCGCATACTCGTACCCCTTGTTCACGCCGGGGCTTTCTTGGGCATAGGTCGAGGTGGCGTAGATCGGCGTCATCACGGCGCCCGTCGTCGGGTCGGGATGCTGGCCAGCATGGATGGCGCGGGTCGAAAAACCCTGGCTGTTCTTCTTGTCAGACATGAGCTTAGCGATTCAGGCTGAGGTGGTTGATCAGGTCGGTGCGGGTGATCAGGCCGACGAATTTCTCGCCGTCCAGCACGATGGCCACCCGGTCGCGGTCAAACACGGGGATCAGGGCGTCCAGCGGCTCCTTCACCTGAACCGTGTCCAGATCGCGCGTCATGGCCGAGGCCACCGGCTTGGCGAACCGTTCCTTGCGCGTGATCTCGTCGGTGTTCATCACCTGGATCAGGTCGCTCTCGTCCAGAATGCCGACCAGACGCCCATCCTCGATGATCGGCAGTTGCGACACGTCCGCGCCCTTCATCCGCTTGAAGGCGGTGTCCAGGGTGTCATCCGGTCCGGCGACGACCACATCGCCCTTGTCGTATTTGCGATTGATCAGGTCAGACAGATCGCCGTGGATCTCGCGCTCGCCGAGGCCCTGATCGGCCAGCCAGGCGTCGTTATAGACCTTGGACAGATATTTGGCGCCGGTGTCGCAGACGAAGGTGACGCAGGTCTTGGCCTCGGTCTGCTCGCGGCACCAGCGCAGAGCCGCCGCAATCAGGGTGCCGGACGACGAGCCCGCCAGAATCCCTTCCTTCAGCAACAGATCGCGCGCCGTACCGATCGCCTCGGCGTCAGAGATCGAATAGGCCTTGTCGATCAGGCTCATGTCCGCGGTGTCAGGCACGAAATTCTGACCGATGCCTTCGACGGTGTAACCGCCCTCCGGCCCCGGCACGCCCTCGTTGACGATGCCCGCCAGCGTCGAACCGACCGGATCGGCTAGAATGATCTGCGCCTTCGAGCCGACGCTTTTCAGATAGCGCGCCGTGCCGGTGATCGTCCCGCCAGAGCCTATGCCCGCGACCAAGGCGTCGATGTCGCCGCCCGTCTGGGTCCAGATTTCCGGCCCCGTGGTCTTCACATGGGCTTGCGAGTTGGCGTCATTGGCGAACTGGTTGACGTAAAATCCGCCCGGAATGCCCTGCGCCAGCCGCTCAGCCATGTCGGTGTAATATTCAGGATGCCCATGTGGAACGTCCGAACGGGTCAGGCGTACATCAGCCCCCATGGCCCGCAGATGCTGGATCTTTTCCTTCGACATCTTGTCGGGGATGACCAGAAGCACCTTATATCCCCGCGCCCGGCCGACCAGCGTCAGCGCCAGGCCCGTATTGCCGGCCGTCGCCTCGACGATGGTGCCGCCTTCTTTCAGGAAGCCTTCCTTCTCCGCCGCATCCAGCATCTCGACCGCAATCCGGTCCTTGATCGATCCGCCGGGGTTCTGCGATTCCAGCTTGAGCAGCAGACGGCATTTCCCGGTGTCGATCTTCGTCACCTCCACCATCGGCGTCTTGCCGATCAGATCCAGCGGCGACTTCACAGGCGCGCTCAGGGCGGGGGCAGAGAGGGACATCAACGACTCCATTCGGGGTTCAGCGGAAGCTGAAGCTCCGCAATCACTCGGTCAACTCATGCAAGATTTGACCCCAAAGATCTGACCCAAACGCGCGGTTCCGCGCTACGAAAGACATAATGACCAAATCACCCATGAGACCGCCCGCCGGTCTCCCCGACAAAGACACCCTCGTCGCCTTCCTGCGCGAGGCCGGATCGGCCGAGAAGACCGATATCGCACGCCACTTCGGACTGAAGGGCGGCGACCGCCGGGCCCTGCGCGAAATGATCCGCGAGCTGGAGGCCGAAGGAAAACTGGGCAAGCGCGGCCGCAAGGGCTTTTCCGAAGCTGGCGCCCTGCCCCCGATCGGCGTGGCCGATGTGATCGAACGCGACGGCGACGGCGAACTGTATGTGCGCCTGGTCGAGGCCAGCCTCGACGCCCCCCATGCCCTGCTGATCCCCGACAAGACCAAGGCCGCCCCCGGCATGGGCGACCGCGTCCTGGTCAAGTTCCAGCGCGGCGCTGAGGGTTGGGAAGCCCGCCTGATCAAGAAACTGGATATCGGGACGAACCGTGTTCTGGGCGTGATCCGCAAATCGGCGCGCGAGACGCGGGTCGAGCCGGTCGACCGCCGCTCCAAGGACGTGCTGCTGGTGCCTCAGGCCCAGTCCGGCGACCTGCGCGACGGCGATCTGGTCCTGGCCGCCATCGAAAAAGGCGAGCATCGCTACGGCCCCAAGCGCGGCAAAATCCTTGAGAACATCGGCAAGGAGGACGACCCCCGCGCCGCCTCCCTGATCGCCATTTACGCCCACAGCATCCCGACCGGCTTCTCCGAGGCCGTCGAGCGTGAGGCAGAGCATCAGGAACTGCCGACGCTGAAGGGCCGCGAGGACCTGCGCGACGTTCCCTTCATCACCATCGACCCTGCCGACGCGCGCGATCACGACGACGCCGTCTATGCCGTGCGCGACGAAGACCCCAAGAATGAAGGCGGCTGGATCGTCTGGGTCGCCATCGCCGATGTCGCCGCCTATGTCCGCCCCGGCTCCCAACTGGACCGTGAGGCCCGCGAAAAGGGCAACTCGACCTATTTCCCCGACCGCGTCGAACCGATGCTGCCGGAGGTGCTGTCGAACGGTCTGTGCAGCCTGAAGGAAGGCGAAAACCGCGCCTGCATGGCCGTGCGCATGGTTTTCGACAAGGATGGCCGCAAGACGGGCCACAAGTTCGTGCGCGGCCTGATGCGGTCGCACGCCAAGCTCAGCTATGAACAGGCTCAAGCCGCCATCGACGGCCAAACGGATGACGCCACCGGCCCGATCATGGAGGCCATCCTCTATCCGCTGTGGAACGCCTATCACGCCATGCTGAAGGGCCGTCTGAAGCGCAGCCCCCTGCAGATCGAATCGGCCGAGCGCCGCATCCGCATGGCGCCGGATGGCGGCATCGCCTCCATCGAGAAGCGCACCTCGCTGGAGGCCCACCGGCTGATCGAGGAGATGATGATCCAGGCCAACGTCTGCGCCGCCGAGACGCTGGAGCAGAAGAAGACGCCCCTGATCTACCGCATCCACGATGCGCCCAGTCAGGAGAAGATCTTCAATCTGGCCGACTTCCTGCACACTATCGGCAAGCCGTGGAACAAGGGCGAGCCGGGTACGACCAAGCGGTTCAACAAGCTGCTGGACGAGACGCGCGACACCGAACACGCCGATGTGGTCAACGAGGTCGTCCTGCGCACCCAGATGCAGGCCATCTATTCGCCTGAGAACGTGGGTCACTTCGGTCTGAACCTTGACCGCTACGCCCACTTCACCTCGCCGATCCGGCGCTATTCCGACCTGATCGTGCACCGGGGCCTGATCCGCGCGCTGAATCTGGGCAAGGACGGCCTGACCGACCGCGAGATCGCCGAACTGCCCGCCATCGCCGAACAGGTCACCTCGACCGAGCGGCGCTCTATGGCCGCTGAACGCGACGCAATGGACCGCTATATCGCCGCCTTCCTTGAGGAGCATATCGGCGCGACCTTCGCTGGACGCATCACCGGCGTGACCCGTTTCGGCCTGTTCATCCGTCTGGAAGACACCGGCGCGGATGGTCTGGTCCCCGTCTCGACGCTGGGCAGCGAGTATTTCACCCACGACGACCGCGCCCACGCCCTGGTCGGCGAACGCACTGGCAAGCGGTTCACCCTGGGCCGGATGGTCGAGGTCAAGCTGCGCGAGGCCACCCCCGTCACCGGCGGCCTGGTCTTCGAAATGCTCAGCGAGCCGGAACCCCGCGATCCCAACGCCCCGGCCCCACGCTATGGCATTCGCGGACGCGGCGGTGACGGCCCGCCCATGCGCGGCAAGAATCGCCCCGGCGGCCCCAAGCCTCCAAAGGGCGGTCGTCCCTCCGGTGGCCTGAAGGGCGTGCGAAAGGGCAAGCGGAAGTGAACCAGCCCTTCGACGCCGCACAGGATCTGGCCGACGCCCCGCGCGTCGGCGGCGCCCAGCGGCCGAAGGATGCCGCCACCCTGATCCTGACGCGCGGCGGATCGAAACCTGAGGTCCTGATGGGCCGCCGCGCACCCGGCCATGTCTTCATGGCATCGAAATGGGTCTTTCCGGGCGGACGCATAGACAGGGCGGACTTCACCGCCGCCTCCGCTGGTGACCTGTCGTCCGATGCAGCGCGTCGGCTGATGGCCGAGGCCCCTGCCCGCCGCGCCCGCGCCCTGGCCCTGACGGCAGTGCGCGAGACGTTCGAGGAGACCGGCCTGATCCTGGGTCGCCCCGCCCCGCCAGCCAGCGTCGCCGGGCCGTGGCGGGAATACCGACAGACGGGTGCCCTGCCCGACCTGTCCGTCCTGTCCTACATCGCCCGCGCCATCACCCCGCCGGGGCGCACGCGCCGCTTTGACGCCCGTTTCTTCATGGCCCCCGCCGAAGCCCTGCTGACGCCCGAACCGACCTCAGGCTCTGGCGAACTGGACGAGATCGCCTGGCTGCCTCTGGACGAGGCCCGCGCGCTGGACCTGCCCGCCATCACCCGTTTCGT
>RCMZ01000091.1_pt1 | contig 53945 bp, 49 predicted proteins | sample 2041141 | NCBI WGS metagenome assembly RCMZ01 (sample SAMN09708263, study PRJNA481090) | Wastewater metagenome, whole genome shotgun sequencing project. | biome: sewage; isolation source: Davis station wastewater (DW) | place: Antarctica: Davis Station | collected 2010-03-01 | reverse complement strand
GATTGAAAATCCGCGTGTCCGTGGTTCGATTCCGCGATTGGCCACCAGATTTTCCAAGGGCTTGGCCGTAAGGTCAGGCCCTTGTCGCTTGTGCGCCGTGACAAAAACGTGACAAATCAATCACGTTATCTGCCGTCACCGTCTCGATACGTCGCGCCGCAGTCGCCAGATGCTCCGTGGCGAACTTGGCGTAACGATCCACCATCGACCGCGTTTTCCAGCCGCCGAGTTCCTTGAGTTCGTCACAACTGGTGCCTGACTGGCGATGCCAGGAAGCCCAGGTGTGGCGCAGATCGTGAAACCGGAAGTCCTCCAGGCCGGCTTTCTCGACCGCAGCAAACCAGCCCTTGTTGCTGACGTTGGCCTTGATCGGTTTGCCGCGATAGGTAAAGCAGAACTGCGGGTGCTGCCCGATCTGTTCGCGGAGTACGGCAACTGCATCACGATTCAGCGGAACGCCTCGCGGCGTGCCATTCTTGGTCTGATTGAGCCAGGCGGTTTGCCGTTGTAGATCGACTCGGTTCCATTCCAGATCAAGTATCTCCCGAGCGCGGCAGCCAGTCGCCAAAGCAAAACGAACGATCAGCGCCATATGGGGCAGGCAAGCCGCAATCAGCCTGTCTGCTTCCGTTCTGGTCAGCCAACGATCCCGCTCCACTTCCCCGGGTAGCAAACGGACTTTTGGCACACTGTCCAACCACTGCCATTCGTCGCGTGCCATGCGCAATAAGCAGCGAATGGTCGCCAGGTAACGATTGATCGTGGCCGGCGTGTTCCCCTTCTTGAGTTCGCCCTGTACCACTCGCCAAATAATGTCGCCATTGATTTGGTTTAGCGTGAGCTGCCCAAGGTAGGGGTCAAGCTGCCGACAAATACGTTTTACGTCGCGGATGCTGCGTAGCGATGTTTTGACTTCAAGATACCGCACCACGGCTTCCTGCCAGGAACGATGAGGTTTTACTCCGAAATGGGTTTCCCGATACGCGTCTAGCTTGAGCTTGGCTAACAGCGCGTCGGCTTCTTCCCGGTTTTCAGTCCCAGCACTCTGGCGTAATCGTCGGCCGTTCGGGAGGGTTGCTGCAATCCACCAGTACCGAGAATCCGGCCTTCGGTAGGTTCCTGTTTCTTGGGCCATAAGGATGACTCCTTTCCGGCCCGCCCTCGCTGCTTATATTCGTCAAGCCAGGCGTCCAGGTCAAGCACGTCATAAACGCACCGTCTGCCCAACTTGATGGCGGGAACGTCCAACTCCGCCAGGAGCGTGACGCCGATTCCCAGGTAACGCGCCGCTTCCTCTTTCGAGAGGCAACGCACCGGCGGCAGAGGCAGGCCTAGGTCGATCATGTCACTCCCCGTCCGCTGCCTTGCGGTAAGCCCTGGCCGCTTTCGCCTGTTCGTCGGCTAGTCGCTCTGCCTCCAGGTCGGGATTGTTCAGGATCGTGTTGAACTGCCGCGCCTTGATTGCCACCTTCTCGGCCACGTAGTCGTCGAAAGGCAGGCCCAGGAAGGCGGCTTTGTCAGCATGGAAGGCATAGAGCGCGGTCATGAACGCTTCGTGCCCCTCATAGAGATCGGTAATTCCTTCGCGCGCCATGAACGCCGTCAGATTGCTGAACGCGAGATTGAAGAGCTTGGCATTGCTGGGGGTGCGCTCTGGCGAGAAGCGCCGCGATAACGGCCCGCCATTCGTTTCCCAATCGACCGATGAGAGACACCCCCACAGCGGATGCACCGGCCAGCGTGAGCGCGTCTGGTCGTCGTCGCTGGGCAGCGTCAAGCGCAGCCATTCGGTGGTGGCATAACTCCACAAGCCGTTCAGGTTCGCCATGACCTGGGCGAGTTTGGGCAGGCCCTTCTGCGTCAAGACTTCGCGCTTGATCTGGAATTCGAGACGCCATACCGGGTCGCCAGGATGCCAGCCGACCGCACTCCACAGATCAAGCAGATAATCCTTGCCACTCTTTTGGATTTCCAGGAGCTTGTTGTAGAGGCGGGCGCTCATGTCGCCGCCCTGGCCGACCGTCCAGCCGGAGAACTTGCCATTCACCGCATAGGCATTGACCGAGGCAGCCCGCGTGACCCAGGCGCGACGATTCCATTCGACGTTTTCCGAGGTGGCGAAATCGACAAACAAATCGATCCGGCTAACATTGGCCGATTCCGTGGTCGTTCCCAGTTCCGACAACAGCGCATAGAGGACCTTCTCGGCATCGACCGGGCCGACATGGGCCAGGTAGTCACTCGATACCTTCACGTAAGCCATCGGCACCGTCTTGCTGGGCTTGGCGAGCTGGATACGAAACGAGCCATCTTCAAGAACGTAGGGAAAGAGCGGCGCGCCCTTGTCCTTCACTTCGAAGATGTGGCCGGCAACCAGGTATTGCGCCTGGGACGGTAGGCCTGGTTCCTGCGACTGAGCCAACGCCTTGAGTGCCTTGAGGCGATCCAGAACTCCGGGCAAGAGTTCGCCTGGGTACGACAGATACAGACTATCCACACCCCAGCGGAGGGGCTTGAAGTAGGGAATATTGCTGTTATCGGATGCTGTGTTACTAGGCGGCGCATCCTGGCGCCCAGGTTCCGCCTCGTTCCGCTCCCCGTCCGCCCGCGCGTCGCGCGCGGTACGGGCGGATAGCGGAGCCGAGGCGGTCGATTGGGGTTCGGGTTGAGACGCACTGCCAGATAGCTGGCGATTTTTGGGGTTCTTCATATCCGCTCCTTGCGGTTCGCCAGGTATGCCGTGTTGGCTGCCTGGAACGGATACGAATTTTGTAGATCGGCAAGACCGTTGCCGACCACCTGAAAATATTTCTCAGGTGGTTGTCACGACCCCGCGTTTCTGAAACTCCCGGTATTCACGGATACGGCTCCCGAGATGTTTAACTGATTGAATGCGATTGTCGTAACCGCCGACGCCTGCTTCATCGCACATTTCCAGTATTTCAGAGTGCGAGAGAGTATCTAGTAGCTGAGCATGCTCAAGAAGAGAAAATGCGAGCCACAAAGTTTTGTGGCGAATTTTGCCGCGATACGGTGCAGTCTTGAGGCGATATGACAGTGCGTCGAAGAAATCGGTGCCTGGCTCCATCTGCGCACGCTCGAAACGCTCTCGAAAGTACGGATCAACCGTGAGAATGCGCTTGTCGATTTGAACAGCTTTTACGAAGGCCTGATCGTCGTCCTGCTTGGCTCTTTCGACAAGAGAAGTGAGCTTTTCCCCATGAACCATCAGGGAAAGATTCTGATGGAAGGTTGCCAGGAAGAAGCAGAAAAAATGTTGCGCACTTCGAACCGCTTCTTTTTGCTCCTCAGGGGGCATTGCATCGAATAAGCGCTTTGCTTCAGCTTGTTCGGCAGGGGTTTTTGGAATTGTGATCTGCTCTAGTTCGGTAGATAGCTTCTGGCCGAGTTCGATGGTGAATAGGCCTCGTTGTTCGGGGGATGCTGCTTCAAGTTCCGCATTGAGTTGCTTAATTTCTTCGTCGGTCATCCATCCTCGAAGGAACATGTATGCCATTGCTTTTTCACTGACATAAAGGAGCGGGTAGCTCTCGATCTTAAGATTTTTGATTATTTTTGTGAGGTAGGCGGGGAATCGGAACCAGCCATTTTGAGACTCAATTTCGCCTAGAAGCCATTCGGCATCGGGGATGCCGAATTTCATAACATCAAGTACCCCATCCTTAGAAATCAATTCAGTCATGCAGGAGTCTGGCCGTTTTCCATAGCATGCATATAGGCGTTAGCGAGTTGTTGCGTCCAAAATCCGTGAAGCTGCCCATTTGTATAAGATGGATTTTCGCGTCGCACATCACGAATATGCTCTAGGGCAGAGGCTAGTAGTTGGGAGATTGCTAATCCTCGCGTTTCAGTACTTAGTCTTCGCAAGAGTGAATTTGATATTAAGTGTGCTTTCAATCGGCCATCATTTCTACAGTCGTCGTGGGCGAACAGCTCCCTAGCGATATCATCTTCTCTGATGTCAAACAACGTTTTAAGTTGTGGGGTATCCAAAACTAGAAATCCATGCTCGTGGGCTTTTTCGCCAACGGGTATGCGTTGGTCTTCTACGAGCAAAAGAAAACCCGTGTCTTTAAGCGCTCGCATAATCAGTGAAGTCTCTGAAAATAAAGAGAGCCACTGGCTAGGAGGTATTTCATGCAAGACGTTACACATGACAACCACGTCAATGGTCTTGTCGTCCTTCTGAGAAAAAAACTCATCAGGGGATCCGAAATATCGCCCATCGGATGAGCCGAAGTGCTCGCCAATTACGGCGCAGCAGGCGTCTTTGTCCGCAGGAAAAACATCGAATGCGAAGTAGTTTATCTTGCTCGCAAGCTCTTCCAGACTTCGTTCGGCTGCTATACCCTCCAATAATCGTCCTTTGCCGGCACCAAAATCCAGTACGGAAAGCGCTTGGGTACCCTCCATTTTTCTGAGTATTTTCGAAATTTGGCCAACCTGGGGGTCTCTCTCTTCACCGTTAGCAGTTTTGGGTGGCAGCAGACTCTCTACTGCATAGTTAGTAGCAGCTAATAGCGCTGGCAAACCCGTGAAAAAGTGAACCTGTCCGATACGTTCTTCATCACCCAACAACCCCTTCAAGACACGTTCTGGACGCCTTCCTGAATGAGTGATTGCGCCATCTTCCATATACCAAATGGCCATTGGCTCTAAGCTTGCAACGTAAGCGAGTAAAGGAACGGAATGCGTTGCTATCCACACTTGAGCATTCGGTGCTGCGTCATCGAGTTTTTTGAGAAGATCAATCGCTGCTGATGGATGGAGATGGTTCTCCAATTCATCCAAAATAAATACCGTGTTATCTAGCGTCCCTTTTTGGGCATGCAACGCCACTGCTAATTGGAGTATGACTTTCTGACCATCGGACAACCCCGCATCTGCGAGCGGTTTCTGAAAAATAGTTGCTTCATCATCAGCGTTTCTACCTAAGCTGATGCCAAGCAACGCCACAATTAGATCGTTAAGACGTTCGTAATCTCCAATGTGTTCTGATTTGTCGCCAGAATAATTTTGGTGACTGACAGACCACCAGCGGTTCTGGAGCTTTTGTATGTAATGCAAGCAGTGCGTCTGATAGTTTTCTATATGTGTGCTACTCGCAGCAGCAGAGCGACTGGTTAGCGTATGAGGGTTTTGCTGGCGAGGATCCTCTAGATTCAATCCTTTAGGGACAAAGCGAAGTGCTTTGAACTTTGAATTTTCATCGGCAATGACGCGTTCTAAACAGTTGGCTATTTGTTGCTTTGCTTGATCTATTGTATTTTGCCATCCGGGTATGGCGAGATTGCCTGGGTTGTTAATAATCGCATTCTCGTGATTTTTAATAGTTTCCCTAAAATTTGGTAAATTCGTTAAGGCTTGAGAGCGTGCTGCCACTCGTTGTTCTAAAAGCGTTAGCAATCGGCTTTTTCCGGCGCCATTTTTCCCTGCAATTGCTATATACCGTCCCAGTCGCGGCATATTTACTTCATGAAGTCCTAAAGAAGTGACTTCGGCAAAAGGAAGGTAGAAACGCTTAATTAGCATGGTTTTTAGCACTGGTAGTTAATGCAAGTATCATACACGAGGCGATCTAAAACTGTGCCTGTTCACGACTTTATGAGTAGCGTTGCAGGATTGACGAGCATGTTAAAGGGGGGGAGGTGTGACACGTCAGTAGATGGCTTAACGAGAGTTGGCGAGCGAGGGCGGGCCAGTGCGTTGATTTGATTGACGTTTATAACAATTGAAAATCCGCGTGTCCGTGGTTCGATTCCGCGATTGGCCACCAGAATTTAAACGGCCCACAGCAATGTGGGCCGTTTTCATTTGTTTCTGCGAAAAAGAGCCCGGTCCTTGTGACCGGGCTTTGTCTTTTCGGGATCGAATCCGTTTCGTTTTTCTCTCGGGACCGCCGGCCGCGTTGTGTCGCGGCCGGCGGGGATCAGTCATGCGCCGGGAGCCGGGCGGCGGACGATGCGATCGATCTTCAGGCGCAGGCTGCGTTCGCCGACTCTGGTCGTGAGCGCTTCGCTCTGCAGGTCGCCGTCCTTGGCGATTGCGTTGCCGGTGCGCGATACGCGGGCTTCGACGATCACGCGGCTTTCACCTGAGATGCTCCGCTCGGGCGTCATCGCCGTGCTGTCGTCGAGGACGAAGGCGTAGGGCAGGTCGGCGACACGCACGCGGGCGACGGCGAGCGGGACGCGCGTACCATCGGCCGGGCGGGCAAAGATGAAGACCGTGTCGTCCGGGGCGGCCTGCGTAGCGAGCTTGGGCGACAGTTCCACCTTGCCGGCGACCGTTTGCGCCGGGTCGATCTTCAGCGTGGCGCGTCGTTTGGCTTCGGCGGCGCTCTCGCCCAGCATGCGGGCGTCGTCCGAGTCGGGCGGCAGCACCTTGATGGCGCGTTCCCAGTAGCCGGCGGCGCCCGCGTAATCGTTGCGGTTGTAGGCCGCGGTGCCCGCCAGCCAGAGTCCCAGGACGTGCTCGGGGTCGATGCGCAGCGCTTTTTCGATCAGGTCGAGCGGTTTGCCGCTCAGCTTGCCGCCGGCGAGCATCGCCAGGAGGTCGGCGTAGCTCGTCAGGTAGTCGGGGTCGCCGCCCATGGCATCCTCGACCTTGGCGTACGCGGCCGCCGCTTCCGCGTGGCGTTCGAGCGACAGGTTGGCGCGGGCGAGCATCAGCCAGCTTTCGGTATCGCCCGGATTGTCTTGCAGGTGTTTGCCCAGCCCGTCGATCATCCCCTGTATTTTTTCCGGGGCCAGCGCCGGCGCTTGGGCGGCGGCCTGCGGGTCGAAGGCGCGCGGCGTGCCGAACTGCGCATAGCCGGCGGCGGCCAGCAAGGGGAGGACGAAAATCAGGGCGATCGCGGTCTTGCGGCTGGGGGCGCTGCTTCCCTTGGCGGCCGGCGCACTTGCAGAAGAGACTTCTTCGAGCAGGCGGCGGCGCAGTTCGCCCTGCGCTTGCTCGAATTGCGCGGCGGCCAGGGAGCCTTCGTCGCGTTCGCGCTCGAGCTCGGCGAGCTGGTTGCGGAAGATGGCCAGATTGATCTCTCTTCCTTCCGCGTTCGAGACGCCGGCGCCGCGGTTTTTCCAGAGCGGCGGAACGATCAGCGCGAGTGCCAGGGCGAGCAGGACGGCGGCCAGCAGGATGAAAAGTGTCATGGTCGTGAGTTCGCTGATAGATGAAAAAAGGGGAGGGACGAATCCCTCCCCGAACAGGCCCGGCTCAGTTGCTCTTTAGATCTTGAAGAAGCCGGTGGTCACCAGCACCAGCAGCGTCAGGCCGACGGTGATCAGCAGCAGGCCGAGAACCACCGAGCCGACGTGCATCTGGCGGGACGGGGCGTCGACCAGATACTTCTGCAGTTCGCCGCTTTCGACCAGGCGCTGGTACTGCGCCGGATGCTCGTGGCTGAATTCCTCGAGCGACTGCGTTCCGGTGAACATCACCACGTCGGGCGGCGGCAGCTTGTCCGGACGGAAGTGGTTGTTGAAGAAGTGCACCGTGAAGAGGAAGACGGCGGCAAGGAAGGCCTCTTCGCCATGGACCAGCGTGCCGACGTTGAACACCCAGCCCGGCAGGAACTTCGCCGTGACGTGCGGGAAGGCCAGCATGAGGCCGCTCCAGCCGATGATGTTCACGCCCCAGAAGACCGCCCAGTAATCGAACTTCTCGAAATAGGTCCAGCGGTCGAAGTGCGGACGCGGACCCTTGCCGAAGAACCACTTGAACATGTCGACGCAATCCTTCAGATCCTTCCAGTTCGGGATCAGCGAATCCGGGCCGAACCAGCGGAAGGTCTTGCTGCGCAGCAGCTTCTGCATGACATAGACGAAGTGGATCAGGAAGATGCCGACGAAGCACGCCGCCGCGATGCGGTGGATGTAGCCGAGCACCTTCGGGCCGCCCAGCGCGCTGGCCACGACCGGCGCCCAGCTGCTGTCGGCGAACATCACCGTCGTGCCGGTCAGCACCAGGGTCATGGTGACCAGGGCGAAGCACAGGTGGGCGACACGCCAGCCCCAGGCGAAGCGGACGAAGTGCTTGCCGGGCGGAATGCCGAGCGCCTCGTGCGCGCGAACGCGAGTTTCATGCGTCTTCGTCTTGCGTTCCTGCCATTCGCGGTAGTACCACAGGGCGCAGTGCAGCCAGAAGAAGGCGAAGACGCCGATCAGCAGGCCGACCATGAACTTCGTGGTGATCCACATCTGCGGATACTTGTCGAAATCGTGGCTGTTGGCGTGCGGGCCGAAGGTGATGAAGCCCTCGGTCGCCAGCGGCAGACCGTTCGGCTTGCCGTTGTGGCAGCTCTGGCAGGTCTTCAGGCGATTCTTCGGATTGACCTTCGAGGCCGGGTCGTCGCCCTTCTTGATGCCGTGGCTGCCGTGGCAGTTCGAACATTTTGCCGTGTAGGTGAAGCCGAGCTTGTGCACCTGGCCGTGATACGTGTCGCGATAGCTGTTCAGCTCTTCCTGGTGGCAGTCGCCGCAGGCTTCGACGTTCTTCAGCTTGAAGGCGTCGGAGGAAGCGCCCTTGATCTGGTGCGTGCTGTGGCAGTCGGAACAGACGGCCCCCTTCGGATCTTCCTTGCCCATCACCAGTTCGCCGTGCACCGACGTCTCGAAGTCCTCGAGCTGCTCCTCGTGGCACTTCGCACCGCAGGTCTGGGGCACCGTCAGGCGCCACTGGTCGCGCTCCGGCGTGCCCTTCGGCGGCACCGCGAATTCGTGCGTGGCGTGGCATTCGCTGCAGGTGGCCTTGGCACGGTCTGGATTGTCCGAATCCGGGCGGGCATGGAAGGACTCGCGATAGGCCTCGATGTTCTGGGCGACGATGCCCAGGCGCGGCAGGCTCTTTTCCTGGCCGTTCTTCCGGGCGGCGTTCCACAGTTGCTCGTGGCAGGAAGCGCAGTCCGGCTTGGCCGCGTTGGCGACCTTCTGGTGGTTTTCCTTGGCGTCGACGATGTCGGTATGGCAGGCCACGCACTCCATCCTGGCGTGCACGCTCTTGCCGAGTTTCGCGACGTTCACCGGGGTCAGCGGGCGGTTTTCGTCGTCTGCTCCCGGCACCTCGATCTTGTGTTTTCCGGCTTCATGGCAACTCAGGCAACTGGCGTTGTCGAGCTTGGCTGGCGCCTTGTCGACGGCACTCGCCGGCGTCGAAAGCGCCAGCAGACAGGCGCCGATCGTGAAGATCCGCGCGGCTAGGTTTTTCAGATGCATTATCAGTTTTCCCGAAGAATCGGAGCGCCCCATGCTGCCGAACGCTCGTCATGTGGTGCGCCGACCTGGATCAGGGGGGCGGCGCTGCAAAGCTGCGATGCCCCACGAGCCATGGAGGCTGTTCCATGAACGGCGTGGGGCATCGTCAGGCAGGGCGGACTTTGCTTACTGGAACTTGTAGATGTAGCGTGCGCCGATGAAGTTGGAGATCTGCTTCGGATCGCTCAAGTACCGGGTGCCTCCCGGATCGGCCAGGGACGAGCCGTTGGCAAAGGTCCAGGTCCAGTCGTTGGTCTTCCAGCGCTCGTGGATGACGTCGAGGCGCACGTCGGACTGCTTGTCCAGCGCGTAGGTGGAGAACATGCTCAGACGCAAACGGTCGCTGCGGATGTCCGGCACGCCGGTGACGAAGTTGGCCTCGGCCACCGGGGCCGCCCCGTTCAGCGGTGCGATCCGCTGTCCATACTTGCTCACGCTGTGGAAAAGTTCCAGATCGGCACCCAGGTTCAGGCGTGAGGTGGCCTCCGCCCGCAGACCGAGGCCGAAGGAATTGCCGGTGTCCTCCAGATCGTAGTATTTGTTGGCAGGCTGGTTGCCGCCGCTGCCGTTGGAGCGGTAGGCGACCTGCTTGCTGCCGTTCTGGTCGTAGGAGTACCAGGCGTTGAGTTTCATCTTTTCGCTGACGACGTAGGACGCGTCGATGCTGTACAGACGGCCGGTGCCCTTGTTCAGGCCGTAGGGGCTGGCCGCGCTGTTCTCGTACTTGTCCCGGCTTTCCTCGGCGGTGAATTGGAGCGAGAGCGCTTCCGTCGGCGCCCAGTCGAAGGCGACGCGCAACTTGTCCCGCGTCCTGTCCGCGGTGTTCAGCGGATTGATGGTGTTGTAAAGGTCCAGCAGGAAGGCGCCGTCGGCGCCGGCCTTGCCGCGCTTGTCATCGCCACCGGTGCGGCGGGCGTTGAGATAGGACACCGAGCCGTTCAGGGTTTCGGACAGTGAGCGCCGCAGTTCCAGACGGGCGGTCAGCTCGTCGAGCTGCCTGCGCAAAGGCACCACCACGTTCTTCTCGGAGCCGTTCTTGAGCAGCGGCACCGAACGGTCCTGCCGTTTGTCTTCCAGTCCCGCCGTCAGGCTGTAATTCTGATCCAGGCGATAGGTGCCTTCCAGCTTGCCGGTGATCGTCCGGTACGAGTAGGCCATGTAGTCCGGCGCATCGCCGCCCGTGCTATACGTGGCGACTGGCGTCTTGTCGTCGACATCGTGGTAACGCAGGTTTGCGTTCAGCGAGAGATCCTTGATCGGGCGGGCGCTCAGGCCGAACTGCACCAGGGTCGTGACCACCTTGCCGTTCAAGCGGTCAGGCGCGCCGGCCAGGGCCAGACCGGGAACGGCGCTGGTGGCGAGGAAGTCGTTCTGGGTCGCCACGGCACGTTCCAGCTTGAACGTGCCCCGGGTGGTTTTGGAGAAGTTGTAGCCGCCATTCAGGAACAGCTGGTGCGCCTGGTTGTCCAGCCCCTGGGTCAGATAAGTCTTGGTTGCGGGGAGGGTGGTGACCGTCAGCATGCCGTTCTTGGTGTCGTACCAGCTGCCGTTGTAGCCGCCGCTCAGCTGGAACTGCTTGGTGGCGTAGCTCAGGCTGGCTTCCAGCTGCCGGGTGTTGGCGTTGATCGGCTCCGCAACAAACTGGAAGGCGTTGCCCCGGGAGTGAAGACGGTCGCCCTTCTTGTCCTCGTTCTTGAAGTTGAGGTTGAAATCCAGTCCGGGCTGCAGGTTCTTGTAGAACGACAGGTTGGTCTGCTCCCGCACCGTCCCCAGCGTCAGGTTGGTGAATGACGGGAGTCCGTTTTCGACCTGGGTCGTGGTGCCCACGCCTTGCAGGCGAGTGCTGATCGTTTTCGGGTCGTCGCGGGTGATGCGGTTGTACTCGGCGCTGATGCCCACGTTGCCCTGACGCAGGTACTCCCCTTTGATCTCCCTGTTGTCCAGCCCCAGATTGTTGGTCTTGAGCTTGAGCCAGGTACCGGTATCGTTGTCGCGCTTGTTGACCTCGGCGTCGATCAGGCCGTAGGCCTTGCCGTCGCGCATCCCGTCGTACATGCCCTGCTGGGCGCGGTCGCCGGACCAGTTGCCGACGCCGATGGAAACCGAGCTGTCCGGTTCGATCAGCGCGGCGATCTCGTCGTCTTCGGCCAGGGCGCTGCCGAACACCGCCATCAGGGCGGCAGCGACGGCACTCAAGCGGAACTGTTTTTGTGTCATGAACATGATTGATCCCCCCGTTTAGCGGCGCAAGCTCTGGACTTGACCGTTGTTCTCTGTGCTGTTGCTGCCGTGGATGCTGATATGGCAATTCACGCAAGCACGACCGACCGTCTGGAATTTGCTGGTGTTGCCAGGCATCGGCTGGCCGACGGCGGAGCCATGATGGGAGAGCGGGTCGTGGCAGCTCTGGCACAGGAAGGGCGCACGGCTCTTCAGCAGGCTGGGCGCAGTCGTGCCGTGGGGCTGGTGGCAGATGCCGCAGTCTTCGGTGACCGGTTGGTGGCTATGCACGAAGGGGCCGCGCTTTTCCATGTGGCAGGTGTAGCAGGTGTCGTTGGTGCTCGACTTGATCAGCGCCTTCGGATTGTCGTTATGCACGTCGTGGCAGGAGGTGCACTGCATCTTGCCTTCCGGCACCGGGTGGTGCGACGGGCGATTCATCTGGGAGCGCTGTTCCTTGTGGCAGGTGTAGCAGACTTCGGTCTGCGTCTTCTTGTCGCGCACCTTGTCGTGCGCGTTGTGCACCGTGTGGCAGGAGGTGCAGGCGACGTCGCGGTTGGCGTGCGTGCTCGATTGCCAGTTCATGTGCTTGCCGCCCTGGTGGCAGTTCAGGCAGGCGTCGTTGCGGGCTTCGACCGGCGTCTTGCTCTTCTTGTCGAAGGTGCGGTCGGCTTTGGGCGGCTTGTCGCTGCCCTTGTGGTTGACGTGCTTCTCGCTTTCGCCGTGGCAGTCGGTACAGGTCGGCGTGCGGCCGTCGGCCCGGGTGCCGTGCTTGGTCTTGCCGATCGCCAGCACGGAAGGCTTCAGATCGAGCATCGTCGGTTTCGTGTCGTCCGCCTCGTCGTGGCAGCCCGTACACTTCGCGTCCCCCTTCAGGATCAAATCCTTGGGCGCATCCTTGGCTTTGGCCGGTTCGGCCGCGAAGGCTGCGCCGGTGCCTGTTCCCACCAGGCCGAGCACGGCAGACAGCATGAGCAGTTGTCGTAGTGACTTCATTCTTTTCCCCAATCCACTGATTTTTTTACGATGAGGGCGCACTCTCTGCGGGAGTGCGCCCTGGTGTCCTGCCTTAGCGCGAAAGAATCCAGTCGATCAGGTTCTTGAGTTCGGCCTTGTCTTTGGTGTCGATGATCTTGTGATCTTCTTCCGACCCGTCCTCGAGCTTCACCTTCGGACCGGTGGTGATGTTCTTGATGATCTTTTCCTCGGCATCCGGCTTGCCCTTGAACTTCTCGGCGATCTTCTTGTACGACGGTCCCTTCTTGGTCTTGTCCACCGCGTGGCACTTGAAGCAGTCGTTCTTCTTGGCCAGCGCCTTGGCGGCCTCTTCGTCGAGCGCGTGCGCCGGCGAAGTCATCAGAAGGGCGGTAAGCGAGGCGGCGAGGAGGGTTGCGGTACTGAACTGGACTTTCATTTTTCTGACCTTTCCTTAAAGCGATATTCGGGAGACGTGCTGCCAAGGACCTTGAATCCTTTGGGACGGAGTCTAGTGAGACGGCAAAAACCCCACAATCGGTGTTGGATTAATGTGGACATAGGAAATCTCCTATGTCCGGGCGTGGACTGGATGAGTAGGAAAAACCGGTAGCGGTGCGCCTGGGAGGGCGGACGTGAACGGAAAATGACGCCGGGATTTCGGGCGGCGCCTGGAGGGCTTGCCGGATAGGTTTGACGCCCGGCGAGGGGCCTGCGCGTGCGGTGGCGCCTCCAATGTCGTTGTCGGAGGACGGCCTTTACCGGGGGGGCTTCGGAGGGGGTGGAGAGGAGAGGGGCGGAGCTTGCCCGGGCGCCGCGCCCTCGCGCGTATCCGGGCGTTAGGCGGACTTCGTCAGAAATCCGTGGGCTGGGCGAGTTCGTGGGAAATGGCGTAGCGCACCAGCTCGGCCACGTTGCTCAGTCCCATCTTCTGCAGGATGTGGGTCTTGTGGGTGCTCACGGTCTTTACGCTGAGCGAGAGCTCCGTGCCGATTTCGGTCAGTCCCTTGCCGGCGACGATCATGTTGAACACCTCGTACTCGCGGTCCGAAAGCAGATCGTGCGGCAGGTGTTCGGTCTTCGGGCGGATTCCGTGCACCATCAGTTCAGCGACCTTCTGGGTGACGTAAACCCCGCCGCCGGCGATCTGGCGGATGGCCGCAATCAGGATCTCGCTGTCGGTTTCCTTGGTCAGGTAGCCGGAGGCGCCGGCTTGCAGAGCGCGTACGGCGTATTGCTCCTCGTGATGCATGCTGAGGACGAGGATGGGCAGTTCCGGCTTTTCGTCCTTGATCATGCGGATCAGGTCGAGGCCGCTGCGCCCCGGCATCGAAATGTCCAGGATCAGAACGCCCCAGTCCCTGTCGCGAACCAGTTGCATGAGCTCGTTGCCGTTCGCCGCCTGGCCGGCGACCGTGAAGTCGTCGGTGTCGTCCAGGATCTGCTTGAGGCCGTCGCGAATGATTGCGTGGTCGTCGGCCAGCAGGACCTTGTACTTTTCCATCACATTCTCTCCTGAGATTTTTCACGTGGAATGACTGCTTCGATCACGGTGCCCCGGCCGGGGGCGCTGCCGACCGTGAGACGTCCGCCGAGAATCTGCACCCGCTCGCGCATGCCGACCAGGCCGAGGCTGCCGCGCTTTCCCGGATCGTGCACGAAACCTTCGCCGTCATCCGCAATGCGCAGCGTCCACTCCCTGCCGTTCCGGCTCAGCCGAATCTCGATGCCGGATGCGTTGGCGTGTCGGGCGACGTTGGTCAGCGATTCCTGCAGCACCCGGAACAGGGCGGTGGCCACGGCTCCTCCCTGCGTCGGGTTTTCCGCCGGAAGGTCCAGGCGCACCGGCAGGCCGGTACGCTCCGAGAACTGGTTGGCATACCAGCTGGCCGCCGCCGAGAAGCCGAGGTCGTCGAGCACCAGCGGCCGCAGTTCCGAGGAAATCCGGCGCATCGAGGCGATGGTCTGGTCGATCTGGCCCTTGATCGAGAAGACCTTGTCGGCGATGGCCGACTGCTCGGGCGGCAGGCGTCCGCCCAGCCACGAAACTTCCATCCGGATGCCGGTCAGCAACTGACCCAGTTCGTCATGAAGTTCCCGCGCGATGCGCGTCCGCTCCTGTTCGCGCACGTTGTTCTGGGCGGCGGACAGTTCCTGCAACTGCCGGTTGGTTTCCAGCAGTTCGCGCTCCGCGCGCAGACTTTCGCTCAGATCCCGGAAAACGGCGGTGAGCAGGATGTCGCCGTGGTAGACGCTGGTCGACAGGCTGATTTCGACCGGGAGCTCGCGGCCGTCGCGCTCCAGTTCGATGTTGGTGAGCAGGGCGAAGCTGGTGGGCGAGCGCCAGCTTTCCTCCAGATGCCGGTGCAGGTCGGCGTGATGCTGTTCGCGCAGGCAGCTGCGCAGCAGTTCTTCGATCTGGCGCCCGGTCGCATCCTCGGCCTTGATTCCGAACAGCCTTTCCGCCGCATGGTTGAACAGGACGATGCGTCGGGAGGCGTCGGCGGTGATGATGGCGTCGCGTACCGACTGGACCATGTGCCGGATCTGATCGTCGCGCTCCTTGATGGCGGCTTCCAGAACGCCCTTGCGGCGCAGGTTCCTGACCACCAGCAGGGTCGTTCCCGAAATGGCGATGAGCATCAGGGAGGCGATGGCGCAGATGAGCCGGGCAATATGCCGCCAGGGAACCAGCGCATCCTGCTCGTTGACGGCGACGCTGAGTTCCAGCGGATATTTTTCGACGTCACGATAGGCCACGAAACGCCGGCCTTGCAGGGAGTCCTCGCTGACTTCCACCACGCTGCCTTCGGGTTGTTCGCTGAGCCGCTTCAGCGCGCCCTGGTTCGCCTCGGTCAGGCCGAAACCGATTTCGTCGTGCGGGGTTCCGGCCAGGCGCGCGCCCTGCTGGTTGAGCAGGAGGATCTGGCTGACCGGGCTCAGCGTGATGGATTCGTAGAGCGCTTCGAAGAAATCGATCCGGATCGAGGCGCCGAGGATGCCGCGGAAATTTCCCTCCCGGTCGTGCAGCGGAATGCTGACGTAGTAGGTCCACTCGCCGTCGACGCTCGCCCTCTCGGTCGCGCTGATGTAGATGTCGTTGATGCCGCCGTCCGCGTGATAGCGGAAAAGCTGCCGGCTCTGCATCGAGAGGTTGCGCACGAAATCCCGGCGCGACGAATTTATGCCGCGGCCCTGGCTGTCGGCAAGGAAGATCGACTTGACCTGCGGCAGTCCGGCCGCGCGCGCCTGGAGCAGATAGGAGATTGCCGGGTTGTCGAGTCCGAGGCGGCTGCCGATGTCGTCGGAAAGCCGTTCGCGGGCGGCGCGCATGGTCAGCAGAACGCTGTCGAAGGTACGCGTCGTCTGGTCGGAGAGGACCCGGCTCAGGCTGACGACGGTCTGTTTTGCTCGGTCCAGTTCGCGCTGCCGCAAATCCAGGATCAGGGCGGTCGCTGCGACGATGATCGCGAAGCACGTCGCCAGCGAGAGCAGGAGCACCGCCCCGACCGAGGTGCTCATGTGCGAGATGACCTGCCGACCGCTTAAGCGAAACACCACTCCCCAAACTCCCCGTTCCCGTATGTTGTGCCGTCGCGGGGTCGTCTTCCCCGTGCGCGAATAGGCTAGCATGAGTTTCGCCGGCGCGTTTTTCTATGACGTTCGTCATATCGCAGGCGACCGGGGAAACGGCTGTTCGCATGATTCCGCCTGCCGGGACGCGTTTCTGCTACGAGCGCCCGCGGAGGCCTGTTCCGGTTGATTCGTCATGGCAGGTTTGCTAAGTTGCCGCTTGTTGTTTTCATCCGCGACGAGCGCAGTCGCTGCATGCCCGATGCCGTACCCATCGACCGCCGCATTGGGTCGAATTTCCGGAGGATCCGATGCCCTGTGCGCCCCAGTGGATCGACACCAAAGCCCTGCTTGCGCGCGTGCCGCTGTTCGACGGCATGTCCCCTTCCGAACTCGCTCGCGTCGCCGGCGGCGCGCGGGAAATGCACACAACGCGCGGCGAGGTTCTGTTCCGCAAGGACGACCCGTGCAACGGCATCTACCTGCTCGTCTACGGGCGGGTCAAGCTGGCCTTCGTCACGCCGCAGGGCGGCGAGAAGATTCTCGAAATTCTCGATCAGGGCGCGACCTTCTGCGAGTCGACGATGTTCCTCGGCGAGAAGTATCAGGTCTATGCCCAGACGCTGACCGACTGCCTGCTCCTGTTCATCGCCAAGCCGGTGCTGATGGCCGAACTCGCGGAGGCGCCGGCCCTGGCGCACCGGGTCATCGACACGCTGTCGCGGCGCCTGCACGATCTGAGTTCCGACATCGAATCCTATTCATTGCACTCGGGCCGCCAGCGGGTGGTCCGCTTCCTCCTGCGCGAAGGGCGGGCGACGCCGCCGGAAAGCGGCGACAGGCGTTGCGACGGCGAGGAGGGCGGGGCGCAGCTCTCGATGAGCGTCTCGCTGCTCGTCAACAAAAGCCACATCGCTTCGCGCCTGAACCTGACGCAGGAGCACTTCTCGCGCATCCTGCACGAACTGGTCGGGGACGGCCTTCTGCTCGTCGACGGGCGGGAAATCCTGCTCCGCGACGTCGATCGCCTGCGGCAGGAGGCGTGATCGATCTCGGTTTGTTATTCTGTTTTTGCATAAGCTAAGCATAAAACAAGCTTTGTTGTTCTAAGTGGCTTGGCTATAGTGGCGCACGTTCCCCTTTCCTGTGGAGTATCCCGTGCCCCGACTGATTTCCAAGCTGGCCGCCGCGCTTTTCGCCACGGCGCTCTCCCTGCCGGCGCTGGCCGACGCTTCCCTGCTCAACGTCTCGTACGACGTCGCCCGCGATTTCTACAAGGACTACAACCCGCTGTTCCAGAAGCACTGGAAGGCGACGACCGGCGAGAACCTCGAACTCAAGCAGTCGCACGCCGGTTCGAGCAAGCAGGTGCGGGCCGTCGCCGACGGCCTGGAGGCCGACGTGGTGACCATGAACCAGGCGTCCGACGTCGACTTTCTGGCCGACAAGGGCCTGGTCGCCAAGGACTACGCCAAAAAATTCCCGACCAACGCATCGCCCTACACCTCGACGATGGTCTTCATCGTGCGCAAGGGCAATCCGAAGGCGCTCAAGGACTGGAACGACCTCGCCAAGCCGGGCGTCCAGGTCATCCTGCCGCACCCGAAGAACACCGGTAACGGCCGCTATTCCTATCTCGCCGCCTGGGGCTACGCGCTCAAGCAGCCCGGCGGCAACGACAAGACGGCGCAGGAATTCGTCGGCAAGCTTCTGAAGAACGCGCCGCTGTTCGCCGCCGGCGGCCGCGACGCGACGACCACCTTCATGCAGCGCAAGATCGGCGACGTGCTCGTCTCCTTCGAAAGCGAGGCCGAGTTGATCGCCAAGGAGTTCGGGCGCGGCGAGTTCGAGGTCGTCTATCCCTCGCTGTCGATCCTGACCGAGTTCCCGGTCGCCATCGTCGAGAAGGTGGTCGACAAGAAGGGAACGCGCAAGCAGGCGCAGGCTTACCTCGACTACCTGTGGTCGAAGGAAGGGCAGGAGAACGCCGCGCAGAACTACCTGCGGCCGCGCGACGCCGAAGTGCTGAAGAAGTACGCCGGACAGTTTCCCGCGATCAAGACCTTCACCGTCGATGATGTGTTCGGCGGCTGGGCCAAGGCCTTCCCCGCGCACTTCAAGGACGGCGGCAGCTTCGACCAGATCTATTCGTCGAAGTAGTCCGCTTCGGGAACCGGACACGGGCGTCGGGCGTCGGCGGTAGAATCCGTCCGGCCCGACTTCCGGCCGCCGGTTTCCGATCTCCCCGCAACGGAAGTCGGGCGCCGGCGGTAAAATCCGCCCGGTCCGACTTCCGACTTCCCCTTTCCGACTCCCAAAAAATGCAACGACGCGTTCTCCCCGGCTTTGGTCTGTCGCTCGGCTACACGCTGGTCTACCTCTCCCTGCTCATCCTGCTGCCGCTCTCCGGGCTGGCCTTCAAGGCGAGCAGCCTGAGCTTCGACCAGTTCTGGGACATCGCCTCCGGCGAGCGCGCGCTGGCCTCGTATCGCGTCACCTTCGGCGCCTCGCTGGCGGCCGCCGCGATCAACGGCGTGTTCGGCCTCGTCGTGGCTTGGATGCTGGTGCGCTACCCCTTTCCCGGCAAGCGTTTCGTCGATGCGCTGGTCGACCTTCCCTTCGCGCTGCCGACGGCGGTCGCCGGCATCACGCTGGCCACCCTGTACGCCGGCAACGGCTGGATCGGCCGTCATCTTGAAGCCTTCGGCTGGAAGGTCGCGTACACGCCGTACGGCATCGTCGTCGCGCTCACCTTCATCGGGCTGCCTTTCGTCGTGCGCACGCTGCAGCCGGTGATCGAGGATATCGAGCCGGAAATCGAGGAGGCCGCCGCCTCGCTCGGCGCCTCGCGCCTGCAGACCTTCGTCCGCGTGCTGCTGCCGGCGATCTTCCCGGCGTTGCTGACCGGCGTCACGCTGGCCTTCTCGCGCGCCGTCGGCGAGTACGGCTCGGTGATCTTCATCGCCGGCAACATGCCGCTGATTTCCGAGATCACGCCGCTACTGATCATTTCCAAGCTCGAACAGTACGACGTGGTGGGCGCCACCGCGCTGGCCATCGTCATGCTGGTGCTTTCCTTCATCCTGCTGCTCGCCGTCAATACCCTGCAGTGGTGGGCGGCGAACCGGCACAAGGCGACTTCGGGAGAGGCGCGATGAGTGCAACGGGTCCCCTGAGCGTGCGCAAGGCCACCGCCGAACCGCGCTGGGTGCGCTGGACGCTGACCGCCGTCGGCCTCGGCTTTCTCTTCTTCTTCCTCGGCCTGCCGCTGCTCGCCGTCTTCGTCGAGGCCTTCGCCGCCGGCATGCCGAAATATCTGGAGGCGCTGGCCGACCCCGAGGCGCGTTCGGCGATCTGGCTGACGTTGTTCGTCGCGCTGTTCGTGCTGCCCTTCAACGTGATCTTCGGCGTCGCCGCGGCCTGGGCCATCGCCAAGTTCGAGTTCAAGGGCAAGAGCCTGCTGGTGACGCTGATCGACCTGCCGTTCGCCGTCTCGCCGGTCGTCGCCGGCCTCGTCTTCATCCTAATCTTCGGCGCGCAGGGCGTTTTCGGCCCGTGGCTCGCGGCGCACGACATCAAGGTCGTCTTCGCGCTGCCGGGCATCATCATCGCCACCCTGTTCATCACCTTCCCCTTCGTCGCGCGCGAGCTGATCCCGCTGATGCAGGCGCAGGGCAAGGACGAGGAGGAGGCGGCCGTCTCGCTCGGCGCCACCGGCTGGCAGATGTTCCGCCGGGTGACGCTGCCCAACATCAAATGGGGCCTGCTCTACGGCGTGATCCTGGCGAACGCCCGCGCGATGGGCGAGTTCGGCGCAGTCTCGGTGGTTTCTGGGCACATCCGCGGCGAAACCAACACGCTGCCGCTGCACGTCGAAATTCTCTACAACGAGTACAACCAGGTCGGCGCCTTCGCCTCGGCCTCGGTGCTGGCGCTGCTCGCGCTCGTCACGCTGGTCGCCAAGACCGTCGTCGAATGGCGCATGCGCAAGGAAACGGAAGCGCTGGACGCGGCGCTGCCGCCCGAAAAAACGGAATAAACGGACATGAGCATCGAAATACGCGGTATCGGCAAACGCTTCGGCAACTTCGTCGCCCTCGACGACATCCAGCTCGACATCCCGACCGGCGAACTCGTCGCGCTGCTCGGCCCGTCGGGCTGCGGCAAGACGACCCTGCTGCGCATCATCGCCGGCATGGAAACGGCGGACAGCGGCCAGGTGCTGTTCTCCGGCGCCGAGGCGACGCACCTGCACGCGCGCGAACGCAAGGTCGGCTTCGTCTTCCAGCACTACGCGCTGTTCCGCCACATGTCGGTGTTCGAGAACGTCGCCTTCGGCCTGCGCGTCAAGCCGCGCAAGGAACGTCCGCCGGAAGCCGAAATCCGCCGCCGCGTGATGGACCTGCTCAAGCTCGTCCAGCTCGACTGGCTGGCCGAGCGCTATCCCTCGCAGCTTTCCGGCGGCCAGCGCCAGCGCATCGCGCTGGCCCGCGCGCTCGCCGTCGAACCCGAGGTGCTGCTGCTCGACGAGCCCTTCGGCGCGCTCGACACCAAGGTGCGCAAGGAGCTGCGCCGCTGGCTGCGCCGCCTGCACGACGAGATGCACATCTCCAGCGTCTTCGTCACGCACGATCAGGAAGAAGCGCTGGAAGTGGCCGACCGCGTGGTCGTCATGAATCGCGGGAAGATCGAGCAGATCGGCACGCCCGACGAGGTTTACTCGAATCCGGCGACGCCTTTCGTCTACCAGTTCCTCGGCAACGTGAACGTTTTCCACAGCCGCGTGCATGGCGCCTGGGCCGAGATCGGGCGCGCCGGCGCCGAGGGCGGCGCGGCGCCGGAGGGCTCGCCGCCGGCGCACGGCGACGCGATGGCCTTCGTGCGGCCGCACGACATCGATATCGAGCGCAGCCCGGTCGCCGGCGGGCTCGAGTCGAGCGTGCAGGACGTGCACGCCATCGGCCCGGTCGTCCGGGTCGAACTGGCGCACGGCAGCGAGCTGATCGAAGTCGAGCTGACGCGCGAGCGGGCGACCGAACTGGCGCTCGCCAAGGGCCAGCAGGTCTGGCTCAGACCGCGCCAGGTCAAGGTTTTCGCGGCGCCGACGCAGCCGCTCGAAGAAGGCGGCTCGGGCATCTGACGGCGCATCGAGTTGATCTGGGTCATCCCGGGGGGGGCGGGGGCGGGTGCTATAATCCGCGCCTGAATCACCCAGACCCGGCTTTCACCCTTTCCGCATGGCGCTATTCACCCTCGGTATCAACCATCACACGGCTCCGCTCGCGGTCCGTGAGCAGGTCGCATTCCACGCCGAGAAGCTGCAGCAGGCGCTGGCCGACCTGACGCGCGCCAATTCGGTGCGCGAGGCGGCGATCCTGTCGACCTGCAACCGCACCGAACTCTACTTCGCGACCGACAACCCGGACGCCGCCGCCGCGTGGCTGGCCGACTATCACCGCATTTCGCGCCATGAGATCGATCCCTACCTCTACACCTTCCCCGAGCGCGAGGCGATCCGCCACGCCTTCCGGGTTGCCAGCGGGCTCGACTCGATGGTCATCGGCGAGCCGCAGATCCTCGGCCAGATGAAAGATGCGGTGCGCGTCGCGGAAGAGGCCGGAACGCTCGGCACGACGCTGCACAAGCTGTTCCAGCGCTCGTTCGCGGTCGCCAAGGAAGTGCGCACGACGACCGCGATCGGCGCCAACATCGTCTCGATGGCGGCGGCCGGCGTGCATCTGGCCGAGCGCATCTTCGAGCGCCTATCCGACCAGAAGATTCTCTTCATCGGCGCCGGCGAGATGATCGAACTGTGCGCCACGCACTTCGCCGCGCAGAATCCGAAGGAAATCGTCATCGCCAACCGCACCGTCGAACGCGGCAGCGCGCTCGCCGAGCGCTTCGGCGGCAGCGCGATCCGGCTCGACGACATCGCCGGGCGCCTGGCCGAGTTCGACATCGTCGTCTCCTGCACGGCCAGCCCGCTGCCGATTCTCGGCCTCGGCATGGTCGAGCGCGCGATCAAGGCGCGCCGCCACCGGCCGATCTTCATGGTCGATCTCGCCGTGCCGCGCGACATCGAGATCGAGGTCGGCGAACTCGACGACGTCTTCCTGTACACCGTCGACGACCTCGCGCAGGTCGTCGAGTCCGGCCTGGAATCGCGCCAGGCGGCGGTGGTCGAGGCCGAGGCGATCATCACCGAGCGCGTCGACGGCTTCCTGCACTGGCTGCAGACGCGCGACACGGTGCCGGTCATCCGCTCGCTGCGCGACAGCGCCGAACGCATGCGCCGGCACGAGATGGAGCACGCGCTCAAGCTGCTGGCCAAGGGCGAGGACCCGGCGCGCGTGCTCGACCAGCTTTCGCACCGCCTGACCAACAAGTTCCTGCACGCGCCGACGCAGGCGCTCAACCGCGCCGACGGCGACCGCGGCGAACTGCAGGCCGTGGTCTCGCGCCTGTTCCATCTGCACCGCGATCCCCATTCCGACGATTAGCGCCGCCCGGCATTCCGGCGCCGCGTCCGCTCCGCCCGTTCGTCCCCACGCAATTTCGCAATTCCCGCCCACCGTTACCCGGCGTCCTCATGAAACAAAGCATCCGCGACAAACTCGAACACCTCGTCGGCCGCCTCGACGAACTCGACCGCATCCTGGCGAGCGGCGAAGCGACGCGCGAAATGGACCAGTACCGCAAGCTTTCGCGCGAGCACGCCGAACTCGGCCCGGTCGTCGCGCTCTACCAGACCTGGAAGCAGTGCGCCGCCGATCTGGAGTCAGCGCTCGAGATGATGGCCGATCCGGAAATGAAGGAGCTGGCCGAGGCCGAGATGAAGTCCGCCAAGGAGCGCCTGCCGCAGATCGAGATCGATCTGCAGAAGCTGCTGCTGCCGAAGGACCCCAACGACGAGCGCAACCTCTTCCTGGAAATCCGCGCCGGCACCGGCGGCGACGAATCGGCGCTGTTCGCCGGCAACCTCTTCCGCATGTACACGCGCTACGCCGAGCGCAAGCGCTGGCAGGTCGAGGTCATTTCGTCCTCGGCCTCCGAAGTCGGCGGCTACAAGGAAGTGATCGCGCGCATCGTCGGGCAGGGCGCTTATTCGAAGCTGAAGTTCGAGTCGGGCGGGCACCGCGTGCAGCGCGTTCCAGAAACCGAAACGCAGGGGCGCATCCACACCTCGGCGTGCACCGTCGCCGTGATGCCCGAGGCCGACGCGCTGGAGGACGTGCACATCAACCCGGCCGAAATCCGCGTCGACACCTTCCGCGCCTCGGGCGCCGGCGGCCAGCACATCAACAAGACCGATTCGGCGGTGCGCATCACCCACCTGCCGACCGGCATCGTCGTCGAGTGCCAGGACGACCGCTCGCAGCACAAGAACAAGGCGCAGGCCATGTCGGTGCTGGTCGCGCGCATCAAGGACGCGCAGGAGCGCGCGCAGCAGGCGAAGATCGCCTCGACGCGCAAGAGCCTGATCGGCAGCGGCGACCGCTCGGAGCGCATCCGCACCTACAACTTTCCGCAGGGCCGCGTCACCGACCATCGCATCAATCTCACGCTGTACAAGATCGACGCGATCATGGACGGCGACATCGACGAACTGGTCGGCGCGCTGGCCACCGAGCACCAGGCCGAGCAGCTCGCGCTGCTCGCCGAGAACGGCGAGTAAGGTGACGGAAAGAGCGGCGGCCGGCATCGGCGAAGTCTGGCGCGCCGCCAGCCGGCGCATCGACCGGCTCGACGCGCGCCTGCTCGTCGAACACGTCGTCGGCTGCACGCACGCCGATCTCATCGCGCGCCCGGAAATTCCGCTCTCCGCCGAACAGGCGGCGGCGCTCGACGCGCTCGTCGCCCGCCGCGCCGCCGGCGAACCGCTCGCCTACCTGACCGGCAGCGCGATGTTCCACGATTTCGAATTCCACGTTTCGCCCGCCGTGCTGATCCCGCGCCCGGAAACCGAGCTGCTCGTCGAACTGGGGGCTAAGTTCGCAACCGAACGCGCCCGGACCTGTCCGGCGCCGCGCATCGTCGATCTCGGCACCGGCTCCGGCATCGTCGCCATCACGCTGGCGCGCCTCTGCCCGCAGGCCGCGGTCAGCGCCGTCGACGTCTCGCCGGAAGCGCTCGCGGTCGCCGCCGCCAACGCGGCGCGCCTGGCGCCGGCGGTGCGTCTGCTCGCCGGCGACTGGTACGCGCCGCTGGCCGGCGAGCGCTTCGACCTGATCGTTGCCAATCCGCCCTACGTCGTCAGCGGCGATCCGCACCTCGCGCTGAACGGCCTGCCTTTCGAGCCGCAGGGCGCGCTCACCGACGGCGTCGCCGGCGGCGACGGCCTGGCGTGCATCCGCGCCATCGTGGGCGGCGCGCCCGCGCATCTCGCCGCCGGCGGCTGGCTGCTGATCGAGCACGGCTACGACCAGGCGGCGGGCGTGCAGGCGCTGCTGCGCGCCGAAAATTTCAGCGAAGTGCAAAGCTGGCAGGATCTTGCGGGAATTGATCGCGTCAGCGGCGGTCGAAGGATTTGACGGCTCCCGAGCGGAGCCGCTAAACTAATACCCGATTGTTTCGCTCAACTATTTAAAGGCTTTGGCAATGGACGTTCAGCAACTGATCAAGGAACAGGTGACCGGCAACGCGGTGACGCTCTACATGAAGGGCACGCCGCAGTTTCCGCAGTGCGGCTTTTCGGCGACCGCCGTGCAGATTCTGAAGGCCTGCGGCGTCGACGGCTTCTACAGCGTCAACGTGCTGGAGAACCCGGAAATCCGCAACGGCATCAAGGATTTCGCCAACTGGCCGACGATTCCGCAGCTCTACATCAACGGCGAATTCGTCGGCGGCTGCGACATCATGCGCGAGATGTACCAGTCCGGCGAACTGCAGCAGATGCTCGAAGGCATCGCCAAGCAGGCCTGATTTTCACCTGATCGTCGCTTGCGCTGCGGCTTCTGCCGCAGCTTCGCTTCAATCACGTTCTATCCCCGTTCCAGCGCGCCGTTCACGAAGTCGATGACTTCGTCGGCGCGCTGTTCCAATTCCCGGTAGTCGTCGTGGCTGCCGGCGACCACGAGCAGCTTCGAGCGTTCGTCGCGTCTTGCCGCGTGAATCAGGCGGGCGTCTTCGAGCGGTACCGTCGCGTCCTCGGCGCCATGCACCAGGAGGACGGGGCAGGCGATGCGCGCCATCGTGTGCTGCGGAGCGATCTGCGCGAAACGCTGGCCGATCGTCTTCTGCACGTAGCGCAGGACGTACCAGCCGACGGGCCGGAAGGGAATGCGGCGGGCGGCGAGGTAGCGGCGCATGGCGTTTTCCGGATGGGCGAAGGCGGCGATGCTGACCACGGCGGCCACCTCGTTCCGCCGCGCCGCCAGCAGGAGCGCCGCCGCGGCGCCGACCGAATGGCCGAGCAGGGCGATGCGCCGCGGATCGACGCCCGGCCGGACGCGCAGCCAGTCGAAGGCGCTTTCCAGGTCTTCGGCAAAGCGCGGCAGCGAAGCGAAACTGTCGCCGTCGCTCGCGCCGTGGCAGCGCGCATCGATGAACAGCAGCGCGTAGCCGGCGCGCCGGAACGGCGCGGCGAGCGGCAGCATCATCGCCGAGTTGGCGCCCCAGCCGTGCAGGACGATCAGCGCCGGCGCCGCGCGCTCCGCCGCCGCCGGCAGCAGCCAGCCGGCAAGCGCCTTGCCGCGCACGGTCGGAATGCGCACCCGCGCGAAAGGCTGGCCGCGCTGCGCCGGGTCGCACGCATTCGGCACGCGCGGCGCGCGCAGGCCGTGGCGGATCGCCGCGTTGAGCGCCAGCCACAGCGAAGCGCCCGTCGCGGCGGCGCCGAGCAGCCAGGGGGCGGTCGTCAGCGCGCTCACGGCGGCTTGCCTCAGGCGGCGCCGCTGCGGGCGACGCCGCTTCCGGCGGTGAATTCCTCGTAGGCGCGCACGGCCTCGGCGGCATACATCAGGGTCGGGCCGCCGCCCATGTAGGTGCACACTCCCAGGGTTTCCATGATCTGCTCGCGCGTCGCGCCGAGACGGATCAGCGCCTTGACGTGAAAGCCGATGCACGCGTCGCAGCGGCTGGCGACGCCGACCGCAAGGGCGATCAACTCCTTCTCCAGGGCGCCGATGGCGCCCGGGGCGAGGGCGGCCTTGGCCATCGCGTTGAAGCCCTGCATGGTTTCCGGAATCTCGTTGCGCAGGGTGCCGAGGGCTTTCGCGACGTCGTGGGTGATGGTGCCGAAGGACTTGCTCACGGGCTTCTCCGTAATATTATAAAATTCTAATATATCATGCGCCGCGCTTCTGCGGCACAATCGGAACTCCCGAGCGGGCGCGCCGCTCCTATGTGCACGCCCGTGCGCACTTTCTTGCGGGCGCGTCCGCTGTCCGTGTTTTCGCTGCGCCATCCTTCCCCATCGAGAAAGCCGACCGGCATGCAATCCATCCTCTCCCTCGTCAAGCGCTGCAGCGCCCTGTCGGCGCTGGCGCTGCTCGGCGCCTGCGCGTCGTATGGCGGTAGCGGCCTGCAGGCGGGCGTCGCGACGCAGGACGACGTCGTTGCCGTCATGGGCGCGCCGGCGCTGACCTGGAGCGATGCGGACGGCAGCCGGCAGCTCGCGTATCCGCGCGGGCCGATGGGCTATCACACCTTCATGGTATTTCTGGGGCCGGACGGCCGCCTGCAGCGGATCGAGAACGTCCTCGATCCCGCGCATTTCGCGCGCCTCGAGCCGGGGCGCAGCGACCGGGCGGCGGTGCTGCGTCTGCTCGGACCGCCGGCGCCCGAATGGACGGCCTATTTCAAGGCGCGCGACGAACTGGTCTGGGAATGGCGCTTCTGCGACGACTGGGGCGAAAGCTCGCGCTTCGACGTGCTGTTCGACGCGACGACCGGCGTCGTGCGCAGTTCATACCAGCGGCCGGAGAGCAGCTTCCAGCGCTGGCGCACGGCCTGCGCGCGCTAGCGCCGGAGCGGCGGCGGATCCGTCGGTGCCGCAACGGGCGCCGCGAATCCGCCGCGAAAGGGAATCCGCAGTGTCTGCGTATTAAACCTGGAAGCGCCCGATGGCGCCGCGCAGTTCGCTCGACAGGCCTTCGAGGCGCGCCGCCTCGTCGGCGGCCTGGGCCACGGCCGCATCGTTCTGCGCAGCCATGTCGGCGATCTGCGCGACGAAGCCGTTGATTCGCCGGATCGCCTCGGTCTGCGCCTGCACCGCGCCGCTGATCAGGTCCACGCCGCCCGAGGTCCGGGCCGCCGAGCCGCTGGCCGCCGCCAGTTGCTCGGCTACCTTCTGCAGATAGCCTTCGCTGGCGCCGAGCGCTTCGTGGCCGCAGGCGATGGCGTCGGTGACGCTGCCCGAGCGCCCGCTCAGCGCCTGCGTCAGGCGGTCGATCTCGTTGGCCGAGAGGGCCGACTTCTCGGCCAGCTTGCGCACTTCGTCGGCGACCACCGCGAAGCCGCGGCCCTGTTCGCCGGCGCGCGCCGCTTCGATCGCCGCGTTGAGCGCCAACAGGTTGGTCTGTTCGGCGATGTCGCGCACCTGGCCGGTCATGCTGGTGATGGCCATCGTCGTGGCGACGAACTCGTTGACCGTCGTGCCGATCTGTTCCACCGCCGTGCCGACGACCTTGATCTCGTCGAGCATGCGGGTCAGGCCGGCGTTGCCGTCGTCGGTCTGGCGGTGGCTTTCGCGCGCCATCACGTCGACTTCGCCGGCGTTGGCCGAGACCTGTTCGACGCTGTGCGCCATTTCCTCGGCGGCGTCGGCCGTGTTGCGCGTCAGTTCGCTCTGTTGCGCCGAGCGCTGGGCGACCGTGTGCGTCGTCTCGGACAGCGTGTGCGCGGTGTTCAGTACCGAGTCCGAACTCTGGCGCAGCGTGCCGATCACTTCGCGGATCGAGCCGGCCATGCGGTTGAAGCTGTCGGCGATGTCGGCGAATTCGTCGCGCGTGCCGACGTCGATGACGTGGCGCAGATCGCCGTCGGCCAGCCGGCGGCCGCCCTCCATCAGGCAGGCGGTGCCGGCCTGCAGCGAGAGGTAGGAGCCCATCGAGAGGTAGCCGGCGACGAGCAGGCCGAGGCCGACCACCGCGAGGTTCAGGAGGCGCTGCTGCTGCATGTGCTCGGCGCGGCTTTCGAGGCGCTCGCCTAGCGCAGCGATGACGCGGCGCTCGAGTTCGGCGAGCGCGCTGCGCGGCGCGTCGGTGCGCTGCAGCGCTTCGTCGACCGGGATGTCGATGCTGCCGGCGCTGACGAGGCGCCCCTCGATCACGCGGCGTGCTTCGCCGATGCCCTTTTCGACGAGGGCGATGCCTTCTTCGAGCGCGGCCTTGTGCTGCGGTGCGCTGGCGCCGACCTTGTCGAGGTTTTCGCGGATGCGCGCGAGCTGGGCGATGGCGTCGGCGGTCAGGCGTTCGAAGCGGCCGATGTCGCTCGCGTCGATCATCTGGATCGACGCGATGCTGGCGACGCGCAGGCGGATCTGGGTGATCGTGTCGGCGAGTTGCGGCAGGCGGTTGACCAGCGTGTCGTTGAGATAGAAGGCGTCGACCTCGGGGTCGAGGGTCAGCGTCGAATGGTCGGCCGTCAGGCGGATCTGCGCCGCCAGCTTGGCCGAGAGGCGCTCGTGCAGTTCGCGGATCTCCGGCGTCGAGGAGGCCGGCAGCACCTGCTTGAGCAGCTTCCATTCCTCGCCGATCTTGCTCCAGCCTTCGCCGAGCGGGCCCTCGGGCACCTTGCCGCCGGCGGCGAACAGGGCGTCGAGCTCCTTGCCGGCCGCATCGAGCAGGGGCTTGGCGTCGTCGTGGCTGAGCGAGACGAGGCTGCTGGCGAGCAGATGGCGGTCCAGCGTCTGGGCGATCTGGCGCAGCGGCGCGATCATCTGCAGGCCGGCCTGCTCGTTGTGCGTGGCGGCCAGCTTGTCGCCGACCTGCATGAGGAACTGGATGAGCAGTCCGCCGACCAGAACGCCGCCGGCGGCGCCGATCAGAACGAAGCGCAGCGCAAAGCGCATCCGGTTCATCAAGGCGAGGGCGGGCCAGAAAATAAAGCGCATGTCGTCTCCTGAGTGTCGTTTTTGTAGGTCTTTTATACCATACGGACCCGCATGGCGGCGGCATAGGTGCGGTTGGCGTGAAACGACCGATTGGTGCGGTTTTCCGCTGTTTATGCCGAGAGGGTTTTGAGGCTCAGAATGCGGCGAGGCGGGTGTTGGCGAGCGCGAGGCGGCCGGCCAGGACTTCGAGGAAAGCCTGGTAGAAATGCATGCGGCAGGCTTCCGACGCCTGCCCCAACGCTTCGCCGCGGACGGTGACGATCTTCGCTTCGGTCAGCGCGACGACGTCGGCGCCGCGCGTCGGCGCGGCGCTGCTGATCACGGCCATCTCGCCGAAGCATTCGCCGGCGGTCAGCAGATTGAGGATGCGGCCGCCCTTGGCGACCTTGAGTTCGCCTTCGGCCAGGAAACAGAAGAAGTCGCCGCGCTCGCCCTCGTGCATGATCGTGGCGCCGGGCGCGGCGCGGCTCCAGTGCGAAAAGCGCAGGACCTCCCAGATCTCGACGTCGGAAAAGGCGGCGAAGAAGGGCAGGGCGCGCAGCGTGTCGAATTTCTCCGACTCGGCGAAATCGAGCGCCGGCAGGCGCAGGTGGCGGTCGCGGAAGACCTGGGCGAGATCGTGCGCGAAGGCGTCCCAGGTCGGGTAGCGCGCCTCGGCGTCCTTGTTCATGGCGCGCGCGACGATGGCGTCGAGCTCGGGCGGTATCCCGGCGCGCAGCGCCGAGGGCGGCGGCGGTTCGGCGTTGATGATCTGGTAGATCATGTTGTAGTTGTTGCTCGCCTGGAACGGCAGCTGCCCGGTGAGCAGCTGGTACATGACGACGCCGAGCGAGTAGATGTCGGTGCGCTGGTCGAGCGGCTGTTCGCGCACCTGCTGCGGCGACATATAGGCCGGCGAGCCGATGCCGCTGGTCTGCGAGCGCTCGACGCCGCCGGTGATCGCCGCGCCGAAGTCGGAGATCTTGACGTCGTCCGGGCCGTGCCCGCCGCTGCCGGCAGCGTGCTGCCCGGCGGCGTACAGGATGTTGGCCGGCTTGATGTCGCGGTGCGTGATGCCGAGGTGGAAGGCGAAGTCGAGCGCGCGCGAGCACTTGAAGGCGATTTCGGCGACGCGTTCGACGGCGAGCAGGCGGTGCGGCGCGCAGAAGTCCTCGAGCGTGCCGCCGGCGACGTACTCCATGACGATGTAGGAGAGGTTCTCGGCAACCGCCGCATCGTAGATCTGCACGATGTGCGGATGCGCCAGCTTGCCGACCAGCGACGCTTCGTTGAGGAAGAGCTTCGCGTAGAGGCGGCCGCGCTCGGGGTCCTTCAGCGCGTCCGGCGACGCCAGCTTGATCGCCACCTCGCGCCGGGCGAAGGGGTCGCGGCCGAGATAGACGTCGGCCGTGGCGCCCTTGCCGAGCGGGCGGAGAATTTCGTACTTGCCGATCGTTCGCATATCGGCAAGCGGGGCTTACAGGCGGCTGCGCGCCCGGACGACGGCGGCCCGCACCTGCTCGGGGGCGGTGCCGCCGATGTGATTGCGCTGCGCCAGCGAGCCCTCGACGGTGAGCACGGCGAAAACGTCCTCGCCGACCAGCGGCGAGAATTTCTGCAGCTCGGCGAAGGGCAGCTGCGGCAGGTCGACGCCGAGTTCCTCGGCGCGCCGCACGGCGAGGCCGACGGCTTCGTGCGCGTCGCGGAAGGGCAGGCCCTTCTTGGTCAGATAGTCGGCGAGGTCGGTCGCCGTGGCGAAGCCCTGGCGCAGCGCGTCGCGCATGTTCTCGGGGCGGGCGCTGATGCCGGGGATCATGTCGGCGAAGATGCGCAGCGTGTCGGTCACCGTGTCGACGGCGTCGAACAGCGGCTCCTTGTCTTCCTGGTTGTCCTTGTTGTAGGCCAGCGGCTGGCCCTTCATCAGGGTGAGCAGGGCGGTCAGGTGGCCGTATACGCGGCCGGTTTTGCCGCGCGCCAGTTCGGGCACGTCCGGGTTCTTCTTCTGCGGCATGATCGAACTGCCGGTGCAGAAACGGTCGGCGATCTTCACGAAGCCGAAGCGCGGGTTCATCCACAGCACCAGCTCTTCGGAGAGGCGCGAGAAGTGCATCATGAGCAGCGCGCAGGCGGCGCAGAATTCGATCGCGAAATCGCGGTCGGAAACGGCGTCGAGCGAGTTCTCGCAGACGCCGTCGAAGCCGAGCTGGGCGGCGACGAATTCGCGGTCGATCGGGTAGGTCGTGCCGGCCAGCGCGGCGGCGCCGAGCGGCAGACGGTTGGTGCGGCGGCGCACGTCGGCGAAGCGCTCGGCGTCGCGCCGGGTCATCTCGAAGTAGGCCAGCAGATGGTGGCCGAAGGTCACCGGCTGCGCGACCTGCAGGTGCGTGAAGCCGGGCAGCGGGGTGGCCGCTTCCTTCTCGGCGAGGTCGAGCAGGTTGGACTGGAACTGCTTGAGCAGGACGAGGATGTCGTCGATCGCGTCGCGCAGGTAGAGGCGGATGTCGGTCGCCACCTGGTCGTTGCGCGAGCGGCCGGTGTGCAGGCGCTTGCCGGCGTCGCCGACGAGCGTCGTCAGGCGCTTCTCGATGTTGAGGTGCACGTCTTCGAGGTCGAGCGACCATTCGAACCTGCCGGATTCGATCTCCTCGCGCACCTGCGCCATGCCGCCCTCGATGTCGGCCAGGTCCTGCGCCGAGATGATGCCTTGCTTGGCGAGCATCGCGGCGTGCGCGAGCGAGCCGCGGATGTCCTGGCGCCACATGCGCTTGTCGAAATCGACCGAGGCCGTATAGCGTTTGACGAGGTCGGACATCGGCTCGGAGAAGCGGCCGGCCCACGTGTATTGGGAGGAGTTTTCCTGGGTCATGATGGAGGCAAGTATGTGGGCTAGAATGGCTCGCGAAACCTTGATTGGTGCCATTTCCGGTAAATGCCAAGTATAAAGCAAAACCCCGCGCCCCTGCCCCTGCCGGACTTCCGCAACCTCGGCGTCATGCTGCGCGTCCTGCTCGGCGTCAACCTCTGCGCGCTCGGCGCGGCGCTCGTGCAGAGCGCCGGGATCGGCGACTGGCTGGCGCGCTACGTCGACATGGCGGCCTGGGTGCAGCCGCTGCTCCTGCTCAACCTGGCGCTGCTCGCGCTGCTGTCCATCCCGCTGCGCCGCCTGCCGTGGCCGGCCGGACAGGTCGTGGTGCTCCTGCTGGCGGCCGGCTCGGCCGTTCTCCTGCTCGATTTCTGGCGTTTCATGGGCTTCGACGAAGGCGGCTGGCAGCGCCTGCTGCGCGCCGCGCTGCTCGCGGCGCTGGTCGCCGGCGTGCTGCTCCTCTATTTCGCGCTGCGCGCGCGCGCCTTTTCGCCGGCGCTCAGCGAGGCCCGGCTGCAGGCGCTCACCGCGCGTATCCGGCCGCACTTCCTGTTCAACAGCCTGAACGCCGTGCTCTCGTTGATCCGCTCCGAGCCGCGCCGCGCCGAGACAGCGCTCGAGGAGCTGGCCGAACTGTTCCGCGCGCTGATGCGCGACCACCGCGAACTGACGCCGCTTGCCGACGAGATCGCGCTCTGCCGCCAGTACCTCGACCTCGAAAAGCTGCGCCTCGGCGAACGCCTGCACGTCGAATGGGACATCGCCGACGTGCCGGCCGACCTCAAGGTGCCGCCGCTGATGCTGCAGCCGCTGCTCGAGAACGCCGTCTATCACGGCATCGAGCCGTCGGGCGAAAACGGCACCGTGCGCATCCGTTTCGCGCGCCAGGGCGGCGAACTGCACATCGATCTCGCCAATCCCTGCCGCGTCGGCGCCGAGCACCAGAACGGCAACCGCATGGCGCTGGCCAACATCCGCGAACGCCTGGCGCTGCACTACGATCTCGAGGCGCGCCTGGAAACCGGGGAGCTTGCGCTGCCGGACGGCGGGCGCGAGTATCGCGTGCATATCGTCCTGCCCTGCCGCAACCGCCAGCCATGAATCCTCTCGCTCCGTCCGCCGCGTCCGCCTCATCCGACGCTCCGCCGCTCTCCGTGCTGATCGTCGACGACGAGGCGCCGGCGCGCGCGCGTCTGCGCGAGCTGCTTGCCGACGTCGCCCGCGAGGTGCCGAACGCGGTGTGCGGCGAGGCCGGCGACGGCGTCCTCGCCCTGCAGGCGCTCGCCGAGCGGCCGGCCGACGTGGTGCTGGTCGACATCCGCATGCCGCGCATGGACGGCATCGAACTGGCGCGCCATCTGGCGCGTCTCGCGCCGCCGCCGGCCGTCGTCTTCGTCACCGCCTACGACGCCTACGCGGTGCAGGCCTTCGAACTCAACGCCGTCGACTATCTGCTCAAGCCGGTGCGCGCGCAGCGCCTCGCGGCGGCGCTGCTCAAGGCGCGTCAGGCACAGCCGCCGGCGCCGCAGCTGCTGGCCGAACTGCAGCAGGGCGCGCGCAGCCATCTGTCCTGCCACGAGCGCGGACGGCTCCTGCTGATCCCGCTCGCCGACGTGATCTACCTGCGCGCCGACCTCAAGTACGTGGCGGCGCGCACGCGCGAACGCGAATATCTGCTCGATGAATCGCTGGTGCAGCTCGAGCGCGAATTCTGCGAGCGCTTCATCCGCCTGCACCGCAGCGCGCTGGTGGCGCGCGACGCGATCGCCGGCTTCGAGCGCAGCGCGCCCGACGACGCCGAGACGCAGTGGCAGGCGCTGCTGCGCGGCGTGCCGGAAAAACTGCCGGTGAGCCGCCGGCAATGGCCGCTGGTCAAATCCTATGCCCGCCAACTGAGTTCCTGATCATGATCGATGCCTTCGGCCTGCTGTGGCGCGACGAAACGCCCTACATCCTCGGCGCCTCCGTCGTCCTGCTGCTCGCACTGGCCCGCCTGCTCAACGGCGGGCGCAGCACGCTCAAGCACACGCTGCTCTTCTTCGCCATCTGGCTCGCCGCCGACCTGATCGCGGCGCTGTTCGCGGTGCGCGGCGAACCTCGTCTGGCCAGCGGCTTCCACCAGGCCGCGCTGCTCGGTCTCGGCCTCGTGCTGATCCGCCTCGCGGGCCTCGCGCTCTTCCGCCTGCTGCTGCCGCGCCTGAAGGTAAAGACGCCGCGCATCCTCGAAGACATCGTGGTGATCGGCGCCTACATCGTCTGGGGCATGGTGCGCATGAGCAGTCTCGGCGTCGAACTGTCCGGGCTGGTCGCCACTTCGGCGGTGATCACCGCCGTGCTCGCTTTCGCGATGCAGGACACGCTCGGCAACATCCTCGGCGGCATCACGCTGCAGCTCGACAATTCGCTGGAGATCGGCGACTGGGTCAAGCTCGACGACCTCTCGGGGCGCGTCGTCGAAATCCAGTGGCGCTATACCGCGATCCTCACGCGCAACGGCGAAAAGGTCGTCGTGCCGAACAGCCTGCTGATGAAGGGCAAGTTCACCGTGCTGCTCGACGGCGATCTGGGCGTCGCCGGGTGGCGGCGGTGGGTGTGGTTCAACGTCGATTTCAGCGTCGCGCCGGCGCTGGTGATCGCCGCCGTCGAACGCGCCCTCGGCGAGGCCGAGATTCCCGGCGTCGCCAAGGCGCCGGCGCCGTCCTGCGTGGTGATGGACTTCGCCCCCGGCTCGGTGCGCTACGCCGTGCGCTACTGGCTGCTAGATCCGCAGAACGACGATCCGACCGATTCCCTGGTGCGCGAGCACGTCCTCACCACGCTGCAGCGCGACGGCTGGCGCATGGCGTTGCCCGATCAGGTGGTGCATCTGGTGCAGGAGGACGAGGCGCATCGCGACCGCGTCTGGCAGCGCGACGTGCAGCGCCGGCTGCAGGCGCTGTCCAGCGTCGAGCTGTTCGCCGCGCTGTCCGACACGGAGCGGCGCACGCTGGCCGAACGTCTCGTCTACGCGCCCTTCGCGTGCGGCGGCGTGATGACGCGGCAGGGCGCCGTGGCGCACTGGCTGTACCTGATCACCAGCGGCGAGGCCGAGGTTCTGTGGGAAACGCCGAACGGAGAGCGCCGCCTGCTGACCACCGTGCCGGCCGGCAGCGTGTTCGGCGAGATGGGCCTGATGACCGGCGCCCCGCGCTCGACCACCTTCATCGCGAAGACCGATGTCGAGTGCTACCGCCTGGACAAATCCGGTTTCGAGGACATCATCCGCGCGCGCCCGGAACTCGCCGAGAGCATGTCGCACATCCTCGCCGAGCGCGTGCGCCAGATCGACGAACTGCAGACGCAATACCACCGCGAACAGAGCGAGGCCGAGCACGCGCAGCACAGCGCGGCGATCGGCCAGCGCATCCGCGATTTCTTCGGCCTCAAATAGGCGCCCGCGCGCGCCGCGCTGCGCGCATTTGACGGGAATCAAGGCCGCCCGCGGCGCGCCGCGCTTATAATCGTGCGCTCGATCCGCCGAGGTTTTTCATGAACAGAATCAAACGCTTTTCACTGCTCGCCAGCGCCATGCTGGCACTGGCCGCCGCCCTCCCGGCGCAGGCGGAGACGCTCGATTTCGAAAAGGCCAAGGATATTTACGGCCCCTGCGCCGCCTGCCACGGCGAATTCGGCGCCGGCGGCAAGAAGGGCGAGTACCCGCGGATCGCCGGGCAGCTGGCGAAGTACATGGAGCAGCAGCTCAAGGCCTTCCAGAAGCAGACGCGCGTGAACCTGCCGATGATTCCCTACACCAAGGAGCGGGAATTGCCGGACGAGGACATGAAGCTCGTTTCCGCCTATCTCGCGCAGATCGAGCTGCCGACCAAGCAGCCGGTCTTCAAGGACAGCGACGACGCGCTGACCCGCCTGCTGGCGATGGAAAAGGTGATGATCGTGCCGCGCGCCGAGGGCGACATCGAGCACGGCGGCACGGTCTATCAGAAAGCCTGCGCCGCCTGCCACGGCAAGACCGGCATGGGGCGCGGCATGTTCCCGCGGCTCGTCGGGCAATACACCAGCTACCTGAAGAAGCAGGTCGACGCCTATCTCAAGGCCGACCGTCCGCACGACGAGGAAACGGCCAAGGAAGGCGTGCTGTACACGCTGCAGGCCAAGGATATCCAGGACGTGCTGGCCTACCTCACCTCGATCCAGGAAGCCGAACAGTAACCGGATCGCGGCGGGCGGCAGAGGCCGGAGCCGGCGCGCTCAGCGCCGCTCCCATACCTGCCAGCGCTCGCGCCCGGCGAACACCGGCAGCGAACCGTCGACCGGCGCGTCCTCGCGGCGGATGAAGTTCGGCGCGAGCAAGGTTTCGAGCTGTTCCGGCAGGATGCCGAAGGGCGGCCCCTTCGGGTCGTCGGAAAGGAAGAAGAAGCCGGCGAGCAGGCCGCCGGGGCGCAGCAGCTGCGCCATGCGCGGCGCGTAGTCCGGCCACAGCGCGCGCGGCAGCGCGCACAGGAAGGCGCGTTCGTAGATCACGTCGAATGCGTCGTCGGGCGCGAAGGCGAAGAAGTCGGCGTGCAGCAGCGTGCCGCGCCAGTCCGCGCCGAGCGTCGCGCGCGCGGCGTCGAGCGCCGCCGCCGAGAAATCGAGCGCGGTCACGTCCCAGCCGCGCTGCGCGAGAAAGGCCGCGTCCCAGGCGCTGCCGCAACCCGGAATCAGCACGCGCGGCGTCGCGCCGCCGGTGCTTTCCTCGTGGCGGGGCGCGAAGGCGCGCAGGGCGGCGGGCGCCGCGCCGGTTTCCCAGGGCGTCGTGCGTTCGCGGAAGCGCAGGTCCCAGAAATCGGGCAGCTCCGGGCGCTGGTGGGCGGGCTTGGCGGCGCGCATCGGCGTTCAGCCGCGCCGCGCCGCGGCGGGACGCTTGCCCGGGCATGCTAGAATCACCCCGCGCGCCAGGCCGCCGGAAAAGCCCGCCGTCCGTGCCGCAGCAAGCTTTTCGACGAACCTAAAGAGAATCTGCCTTGAACTCTTCAAACTCCGCTCCTTCCCGTATCGTCATCGCCTCGCGTGAATCGCGCCTCGCCATGTGGCAGGCGGTGCATGTGCAAGGCCGTCTGGCGGAATTATATCCACAGAGCCAGGTCGAGATTCTCGGCATGACGACCAAGGGCGACCAGATCCTCGACCGTCCGCTGGCCGAGATCGGCGGCAAGGGACTGTTCATCAAGGAACTCGAAGTCGCGATGCAGGAAGGCCGCGCCGACCTCGCCGTGCATTCGATGAAGGACGTACCGATGGTGATGCCGGACGGCTTCATCCTGGCCGCCATCTCGGCGCGCGAGAATCCGCGCGACGCCTTCGTTTCCAACAAGTACGAGGGCCTCGACGCGCTGCCGGCCGGCGCCGTCGTCGGCACCTCCAGCCTGCGCCGCGAATCGATCCTGCGCGCGAAGTATCCGCAACTCGTGATCAAGAGCCTGCGCGGCAATCTCGACACGCGCCTGAAGAAGCTCGACGCCGGCGAATACGACGCGATCATCCTCGCCGCCGCCGGCCTCATCCGCCTCGGCCTGAAGGACCGCATCAAGTCGGTGCTGACGCCCGAACAGTCGCTGCCGGCCCCCGGGCAGGGCGCGCTGGGCATCGAAGTGCCGGCCGGACGGCCGGACGCCGAGGCGCTGGTGGCGGCGCTCAACGATCCGGAAACGGCGCACTGCGTGCGCGCCGAGCGCGCCTTCTCGCGCGCCCTCGGCGGCAGCTGCCAGGTGCCGCTCGGCGGCTACGCCGTGCTCGAGAACGGCGATCTCTGGCTGCGCGGCTTCGTCGCCACGCCGGACGGGAAAGAGATGGTGAGCGCCGAATTGCGCGGTGCGCCCGAGGACGACGAGAAGATCGGCCTGATCCTCGCCCAGATGCTGCGCGATCAGGGCGCAGATGCGATTCTGGAAAAGCTCGCGGCCTGCCAGTGAGCGGTCCGTTGCAGGGCAGGACGGTCGTCGTCACCCGCCCGCGCGCGCAGGCCGACGCGCTGGCCGGGATGATCGCCGAACGGGGCGGGCGCCCGGTCGTCTTTCCCGTGCTCGACATCGCCCCGACCGACGACCTCGCGCCGCTGCAGGCCTTCGCCGGGCGGCTGGCCGACTACGCGCTGGCCATCTTCGTCAGCCCCAACGCCGTCGATTTCAGCCTGCCGCTGCTGCTCGCACAAGGCCCCTGGCCGGCCGCCTTGCAGCCCGCCGCGGTCGGCCCGAGCAGCGTCGCGGCGCTGGCCGCGCACGGCGTCGGTAACGGCATCGCGCCGCGCGAGCGCTTCGATTCGGAAGCGCTGCTCGAACTGCCCGAGTTGCAGGCGGCGCGCGTCGCCGGCCGCAAGGTCGCGATCCTGCGCGGCAACGGCGGCCGCGAGTTGCTCGCAGAGACGCTGCGCGCGCGCGGCGCGACGGTCGACTGCATCACCTGCTACCGCCGCTCGCCGCCGGCCGGCGGCGCCGCGTCGCTGGACGCCCTGTGGGCGGCCGGACAACTCGACGCGCTGACCATTTCGTCGAGCGAGGGACTGCGCAATCTCGTCGATCTGCTCGACGCCGAGGGCCGCGCGCGGCTCGCCCGCACGCCCGTTTTCGTCCCGCACCAGCGCATCAAGGACATCGCCGTCGCGCTCGGCCTGCAGCGCGTGATCCTGACCGGGCCGGCCGACGCCGGTATCATCGACGGTCTATGCGCATATAATTGGCAGCAATCATGACCGATAACAGCACGCCCCCCCTTCCCCCGTCCGAAAATCCGGAGCCGCCAGCGCCGCAGCAGCAGCCCGCGGCCGCCGCGTCGCTTTCTCCCGCCGCGCCGTCGGCCTGGCGCAATCCGTGGGCGATCGTCGCCGTGGTCGCCCTCGGGCTGGCCGGCTGGCAATGGGTCGAGACCCGTCTGAAGCTCGCCGACACGCAGCAGGAGCTGGCGCGCCGCCTGTCCGAGAGCGAGACCGCCGGCAAGGAAAGTCGCGCGCTGGCCAATCAGGCGCAGGAGCAGGTCGCCGCGCTGCAGGGCAAGTTCGGCGCGCTGGAGGCCAAGGTCGCCGAATCGCAAAGCCAGCAGGCGACGCTGGAAACCCTTTACCAGGATCTGGCGCGCAACCGCGATGAATGGGCGCTGGCCGAGATCGAGCAGAGCGTGACGCTGGCCGCCCAGCAGCTGCAGCTGGCCGGCAACATCGGCGGCGCGGTGCTCGCGCTGCAGGCTGCCGACGCCCGTCTGGCAGGCAGCAGCCGGCCGCAGTTCATCGGGCTGCGCAAGGTGCTCAACCGCGACCTCGACCGCCTGCGCGCGCTGCCGCAGGTCGACCTGCCGGGCATGAACGTCCGCCTGGAAAACGTGATCGCCGCCGTCGACACGCTGCCGCTCGCCGTCGACGTCCGTCCGCGCGACGAAGGCAAGGCGAAGGAAGCGCCGCCGCCGGCGCCGGCCTCGGCCGCCAGCTTCGATTTCTGGCAGCGCCTGGGCCTCGATTTCTGGCATGAAGTGCGCAGCCTCGTGCGCATCCAGCGCTTCGACCGCGACGAGCCGGTGCTGCTGGCGCCGGGGCAGGCCTTCTTCCTGCGCGAGAACCTCAAGCTGCGCCTGCTCAACGCCCGCCTGGCGCTGCTTTCGCGCGACCAGGGCACCTTCCGCAACGAGCTGAAGTACGCGCAGGCCTGGATCGAGCGCTACTTCGACGCGCGCGACAAGGCGGCGCAGACGGCGCTCGGCGCGCTCAAGCAGCTGTCGGCGAGCGAGATCAGCATCGATCTGCCGACGCTCAACGACAGCCTCGCGGCGATCAAGACCTTCAAGCTCGGCAAGGAACAACGCAAATGAGAGGGCTGCTCTGGCTGCTCGCGCTGTTCGCCGCGGCGGTCGGCATTTCGCTCGCCGCCCGCTTCAACGACGGTTACGTCCTGCTGGTGTTTCCGCCCTATCGCGCGGAAATCTCGCTGAACCTGGCGATCGCGCTCATCGTCGGCGCCTTCGCCGTGCTCTACGCGCTGCTGCGCACCGTCGCGCTGACGCTTTCGCTGCCCGCCCGCGTGCGCGCCTACCGCGAACGCCGGCAGCGCGACAAGGCCGCCGGTACCTTCCACGACGCCGTGCGCCTGCTCTTCGAGGGCCGCTTCGGGCAAGCGCTGAAGAAGGCCGGCGAGGCGCACGCCGCCGGCCAGTCGCCGGGTCTGGCCGCGCTCGTCGCCGCGCGCGCCGCGCAGCGCCTGCGCGAACCGCACAAGCAGGAAGGCTGGCTCGAACGCGCCAGCCGCGACGATCCGCAGATGCAGGCGGCGCGCCTGATGCTCGAAGCCGAGATGCTGATCGAGGAACGCCGCTTCGACGATGCCGCCGCCGCGCTGCAGCGTCTGCAGCAGCTGTCCGGGCGCCACATCGCGGCCCTGCGTCTCGAACTGCGCGCCCAGCAGGGCTGCGGCAACTGGGACGAAGTCCTGCGCATCGCGCGCCTGCTCGAAAAACGCGAAGGCCTGGTGCCCGAACTGGCGGCCGAGATCAAGCTCAAGGCGCATCGGGAAAACATCCAGCGCCGGCGCGCCGACCGCGCGCTCCTGCTCGCCTATCTGCGCCAGATTCCGGCGCGTGAGAACAGCGCGCGCCTGACGCGCGGGGCGGCCGAGGCGCTGCTCGCGCTCGACGCCGACAACGAGGCGCAGCAACTCATCGAGACGCAGCTCGACACCACCTGGGATTCGGCGCTGGCCGGCCTGTACGGGCGCTGTCGCGGCGGCGACCTGACCGCCCGCATCGTGCGCGCCGACAAGTGGCTGGCGCAGCATCCGGACGACGCGCCGCTGCTGCTCGCGCTGGGTCGCCTGTGTCTGGCGCAGCGCCTGTGGGGCAAGGCACAAAGCTATCTCGAGGCCTCGCTGTCGCTGGCCGACCGGCGCGAAGTGCGCCTCGAACTGGCGCGCCTGTTCGAGCAGACCGGGCGCACCGACGAGGCGATGCCGCATTACCGGGCGGCGGCCGGCAATATCGTTTGATCGTTTGAAGCCGGCCGGCCATGCGGGCCGACCGTGCGCGCCGGAAGGGCGCGGCCAGAAAAACAAAGGGAGAGGTTGGCGATGCTGAATATCGATCTGCGCAAGATCTATCTGTTCCAACCGGTCGAGCCGGCGCCCGATCCGGGCAACCTGCCGGTGGGCGGCGACATCTATTACGAGTGCCTGGACTGCACGGCGGTGCTCAACTCTGTACCGCACATCAAGTGCGCCTGCCGCTGCACGAATCTGGCCGGCGGCGGCGGCGCGATGCAGATCGCCAAGCCCGACCGCGTGCGCGTGGTGCGCGGCAAGCTCAAGTAAGGCCGCGCGCGGCTACACCCAGTCGCGCGGTTCGAGCATGGCGTAGAGTTCGGCTTCCGGCGAGCCGGCTTCCGGCTGCCAGTCGTAGCGCCATTTGACGACGGGCGGCAGCGACATCAGGATCGATTCGGTGCGCCCGCCCGACTGCAGGCCGAACAGCGTGCCGCGGTCCCAGACCAGGTTGAATTCGACGTAGCGTCCGCGCCGGTAGGCCTGGAAGTCGCGCTCGCGCTCGCCGTAGGGCGTGTGCTGGCGCTTCTCCAGAAGCGGCAGGTAGGCGCCGGTGAAGGCGTCGCCGACGGCGCGCGTTAGCTCAAAGCAGCGTTCGAAGCCGCCCTCGTTGAGGTCGTCGAAGAAGACGCCGCCGACGCCGCGCGGCTCGTTGCGGTGCTTCAGGAAGAAATACTCGTCGCACCACTTCTTGTAGCGCGCGTGCGTGTCGGCGCCGTAGGGCGCGAGCGCCGTCTTGCAGGCGGCGTGGAAGTGGCGGATGTCTTCGGCGAAGGGATAGTAGGGCGTCAGGTCCATGCCGCCGCCGAACCACCAGACGTCGTTTTCGCCGGGCTTGCTGGCGACCAGCGCGCGCACGTTCATGTGCGCGGTCGGGCAGTAGGGGTTTTCCGGATGCAGGACCAGCGAAACGCCCATCGCCTCGAAGCTGCGCCCGGACAGCTCGGGGCGCTTGGCGGTGGCCGAGGCCGGCAGCGCGCTGCCGCTGACGTGCGAGAAGGCGACGCCGCCGCGCTCGAAGACGCGGCCGCCTTCGACGATGCAGGTGACGCCGCTGCCGCCGAGCGGCTGGCCGGGCGGCTTCTGCCAGGGGTCGGCAGTGAAGCGCTTGCCGGTCGGGCCTTCGAGTGCTTCGGCCGCGTCCACGATGCGGCGTTGCAGGCCGCTGAAGTAATCCTTGAGTGCTTGCGTATTCATTGTTTCATCGCCGCCGTCGAAGGTGGGAGAGAACCGGCCGGGAGGCGCGCTCCCGGCCGGCGGTCGGCGTATGGCCGGTTTCGCGCTCAGCGGGAGAGCGCGCGGTAGCCGATGTCCTTGCGGTACTGCATGCCGTCGAAGTGGATGCCGAGCAGCGCCTCGTAGGCGCGCTTCTGCGCCTGCTTGACGTTCTCGCCGAGCGCGGTGACGCAGAGTACGCGGCCGCCGGCGGTGACGACCTGGCCGCCCTGTCCGGCGGTGCCGGCGTGGAAGACGTGCGCATCCTCGCCGAAGCTGTTTCCGGCCGGCAGACCGGTGATCGCGTCGCCCTTGCGCGGCGTGTCCGGGTAGTTGGCGGCGGCGAGCACGACGCCGAGCGCGACGCGGCGGTCCCATTCGGCCTCGATCTGGTCGAGCTTGCCGGCGACCGCGTGTTCGAGCAGCGTCAGCAGGTCGGACTTGAGGCGCATCAGGATCGGCTGCGTTTCCGGGTCGCCCATGCGGCAGTTGAACTCGAGCGTCTTGACCGAGCCGTCCTTGCCGATCATCAGCCCGGCGTATAGGAAACCGGTGTAGGGGATGCCGTCGGCGGCCATGCCGCGCACGGTCGGCAGGATGATTTCGCGCATCGCCTTGGCGTGCACTTCCGGCGTCACCACCGGCGCCGGCGAGTAGGCGCCCATGCCGCCGGTGTTGGGGCCGGTATCGCCGTCGCCGATGCGCTTGTGGTCCTGGCTGGAGGCGAGCGCCAGCACGTTCTTGCCGTCGACCATGACGATGAAGCTGGCTTCCTCGCCGTCGAGGAAGTCCTCGATGACGACGCGCGCGCCGGCATCGCCGAGCTTGTTGCCGGAGAGCATGTCGTCGATCGCGGCGTGCGCTTCTTCAAGGCTCATGGCGACGACGACGCCCTTGCCGGCGGCGAGGCCGTCGGCCTTGACGACGATCGGCGCGCCCTTGGCGTCGACGTAAGCATGCGCCGCGGCGATGTCGGAGAAGGTCTCGAAGCCGGCGGTCGGGATGGCGTGCCGGGCCATGAAGCGCTTGGCGAAATCCTTCGAGCTTTCGAGCTGGGCGGCTTCCTTGCTCGGGCCGAAGATCTTCAGGCCGCGCGCGCGGAAGACGTTGACCACGCCGGCCGCGAGCGGTGCTTCGGGTCCGACCACGGTGAGATGGATCTTTTCGCGTTCGGCGAAGTCGGCGAGCGCCACCGGATCGGTGATGTCGACGTTTTCCAGTTCGTGCTCGCGCGCCGTGCCGGCGTTGCCCGGCGCAACATAGACCTTCTGCAGGCCGGGAGTCTTGGCCAGGCGCCAGGCCAATGCATGTTCGCGGCCGCCGCCGCCGATGACGAGAAGTTTCATGTCAGGTGAACCTCAAAGGATGACGACGGGAGCGGGCGCCTAGAAGCGCACCTTGCTCCAGATGAAGAGGATGTTGCCGTTGCCCTTGCCGCCGGGAACGTAGGTGGCGTCGAGCGAGAAGCGCTCGTATTCGAGCGAGGCGATCGGCAGGATGCCGGGAACCGGCGTGTAGTGCGCGATATCCGAGCGCGTCGTGAGAAAGGCCGTGTAGCCCAGGCCGGCCTTGAGCGCGCCGCTCACCGGCCAGTAGGTCTTGTAGCCGTAGCCGAACATGTACTCGGGCTTGAAGTGCGAATCCTGGAAGCCCATCACGTAGAGGCCGTGCCAGTCGCCGTTCGCATCGTAGCGGCCGCGCCCGAGGCCAATGCCGAGCGGCGTCTCGTTGTAGCCGTCGATCTGTTCCCGCGTGTACGCCCAGCGCATGTGGCGGGTGTGCAGCGGGACGTAGAGCTCGGTTTGTCCGTCCCGCCAGGTGCTTTCGACGCGTTGCTGGACGCGGTCGAAAAAGCCGGGCGCCGGCGCTTCAGGCGCGTCGGCGCGGGCGCTGCCGAGCGGCAGCGCGAGGCTGCCGGCAAGGAGCAGCCGGCCGGTCGTCGAAAGGATGCGCATGCCCTGGCTCAATGCCGGAAGTGGCGGGCGCCGGTGACGACCATGGCCAGGCCGTGCTCGTCGGCGGCGGCGATCACTTCCTCGTCGCGCATCGAGCCGCCCGGCTGGATGACGGCCTCGGCGCCGGCGGCGGCGAGCACGTCGACGCCGTCGCGGAAGGGGAAGAAGGCGTCCGAGGCGACGCAGGCGCCGGCCAGCGCGAGGCCGGCGTTCTGCGCCTTGATGACGGCGATGCGCGTCGAATCGACGCGGCTCATCTGGCCGGCGCCGACGCCGAGCGTCATGCCGCCGCCGCAGAAGACGATGGCGTTGGACTTGACGAACTTGGCGACGCGGTAGGCGAAGAGCAGGTCTTCGAGCTGGCGGTCGGTTGGCGCCTTCTTGGTGACGACCTTGAGGTCGGACGGCTGCACGTTGAACATGTCCGGCGTCTGCACCAGCAGGCCGCCGCCGACGCGCTTCAGTTCGAAGGCGTGGTAGGCGTTGTCGAGCGGCACTTCGAGCACGCGCAGGTTGGCCTTGGCGGCGAGCAGCGCCTTGGCGGCCGGCGTGAAGGCCGGCGCGATCAGCACTTCGACGAAGTGTTTGCGCTCGTTCATGGCGTTGACCACGTCGACGTCGACCGTGCCGTTGAAGGCGATGATGCCGCCGAAGGCCGAGGTCGAGTCGGTCTTGAAGGCCTTTTCGTAGGCTTCGAGCAGCTGCCCGCCGATCGCCACGCCGCAGGGGTTGGCGTGCTTGATGATGACGCAGGCCGGCGTGGCGAAGGTCTTGACGCATTCCCAGGCGGCGTCGGCGTCGGCGATGTTGTTGTAGGAGAGTTCCTTGCCCTGCAGCTGCGCGTAGTTGGCGATCGCGCCGGCGGTCGGCGTCGGGTCGCGGTAGAAGGCGGCTTGCTGGTGCGGGTTCTCGCCGTAGCGCAGCGTTTCGACGCGGTCGAAGGCGGCCTGGAACGCGGTCGGGAAGGGCGACAGGCGGGGCGCTTCTTCGGCCGTCGATTCGAGCGCGGTCAGCCAGTTGGCGATCGCCGAGTCGTAGCGCGCGGTGTGCACGAAGGCCTTCTTGGCGAGGCCGAAGCGGGTCGCCAGCGAGAGCGCGCCGTCGTTGGCCTGCATTTCGCCGAGCAGGGCGCTGTAGTCCTCGGGGTCGGTGACGATGGCGACGCCGGCGTAGTTCTTGGCCGACGAGCGGACCATGGCCGGGCCGCCGATGTCGATGTTCTCGATCGCGTCTTCGAGCGTGACGCCCGGCTTGGCGACCGTTTCGCGGAAGGGGTAGAGGTTGACGCAGACGAGGTCGATCGTCGGAATTTCGTGCGCGGCGATCGTCGCCATGTGCTCGGGCAGGTCGCGGCGCGCCAGGATGCCGCCGTGCACCTTCGGATGCAGCGTCTTGACGCGGCCGTCGAGCATTTCCGGGAAGCCGGTGTAATCGCCGATCTCGGTGACGGCGAGGCCCGCATCGCGCAGCAGTTTGGCGGTGCCACCGGTGGACAGGAGCTTGACGCCCTGGGCGGCGAGGCCTTGGGCGAATTCGAGCGCGCCGCGCTTGTCGGAGAGGCTGATCAGGGCTTGACGGATTTTCATGGTCGGGGAGCTATCGGAAACGTTGAATCGGAGGCGTTGCGTTCAGGCGACGAGTTTGTAGTCGACGAGCTTCTTGCGCAGCGTGTTGCGGTTGATGCCGAGGATTTCGGCGGCCAGCGTCTGGTTGCCGCCGGCCTGCTTGAGGACGACTTCGAGCATCGGGCGTTCGACGCTCTTGATCACCATGTCGTAGACGGCGGCGGGCTTCTCGCCGTCCAGATCGTGAAAATAGGTTTCCAGCGCGCCGTAGACGCAGGTGGAAATGTCATTGCTACGCTTCATGCTGCGAGACCCTCCTTGTTTTCGTTGCTGTTGTCGTCGTCGCCACTCTCTTGGTAGCTCAGATGTTCGTCGTGTTCGGCGAGGCTGTAGAAGAAGTCGTTGACCGCCAGCCGCTGCTGCGCGATGTCGGGCAGCTGGTTCATCATGTGGCGGAAGCTGGCCGAGCCGACCAGCCCCTTGGTGTACCAGGAGATGTGCTTGCGCGCGACGCGCACGCCGGTTTCGATGCCGTAGAAGTCGTAGAGGTCTTCCAGGTGCGCGAGCAGCACCTCGTGGATTTCGGCGACGCGCGGCGGCAGCAGATGGGTGCCGGTCTTCAGGTAATGCTCGATCTCGCGGAACAGCCAGGGGCGCCCCTGCGCGGCGCGGCCGATCATGACTGCGTCGGCGCCGGTGAGATCGAGCACCTGCCGGGCCTTTTCCGGCGTCGTGATGTCGCCGTTGGCGATGATCGGAATGCCTGCCGCGGCCTTCACGGCGGCGATCGTTTCGTATTCGGCGTGGCCGGTGTAGCCGCAGGCGCGCGTGCGCCCGTGCATGGCCAGCGCGCGGATGCCCGACTGTTCGGCGATGCGCAGGATCTGCAGCGCGTTGCGGTTGGTCTTGTCCCATCCGGTGCGGATCTTCAGCGTCACCGGCGTGTCGGGCACGGCGCGCACGACGCTCTCGAGGATGCGCCCGACCAGCGGCTCGTCCTTGAGCAGCGCGGAGCCGGCCATCACGTTGCAGATCTTCTTGGCCGGGCAACCCATGTTGATATCGATGATCTGCGCGCCGCGTTCGACGTTGTGGCGGGCGGCGTCGGCCATCATCTGCGGGTCGGCGCCGGCGATCTGCACCGAGATCGGCTCGACCTCGCCGTCGTGGTTGGCGCGCCGCTGCGTCTTGGCGCTGCCGTAGAGCAGCGAGTTCGAGGTGACCATCTCGGAAACGGCGAGTCCGGCCCCCAGCTTCTTGCACAGCTGGCGGAAAGGACGATCGGTCACCCCGGCCATCGGGGCGACGAATAGATTGTTCCTGAGCGTGAAACCGACGAATTCCATGGGCGTGACGGGCGGGGGCAGGGCAGGAGGAAGGGGCGGATTTTACCCGGTTTACTGCCTAAAAAATAGTCAATCGCTTGCCGCCGGTCGGGCGGGCAAGCGATTGTGGTGCGACAGGCGGAACGGCGCGCCGGACGGGCCGGCGGAGGCGCGGCGAATCAGCGCGTGTTGCCGGGCTCCGGCAGCACGATGTTCACTTCCAGCACTTCGTAGTTGTCCTGTTTCTCGAGCGACACCTTGATGTCGTCCGGATTGACCGAGACGTACTTGGAAATGACGGCGATCAGCTCCTTCTGCAGGTCGGGCAGGAAGTCCGGCTTGCTGCCGAGGTCGCTGCGTTCGTGCGCGATGATCAGCTGCAGGCGTTCCTTGGCGATGGTCGCCGTCTTCTGCTTGGTGCCGAAGAGGTAGTTGAGCAGGGACATGCCTATTTCCCTCCGAACAGGCGCTTGAGGATGCCGGGCTTTTCGTAGTCGACGAAGCGCAGCGGGTGGTCTTCGCCGAGGAAGCGGCCGACTACGTCGAGGTAGGCCTCGGAGACGTCGCTGCCCTTCAGGTGGATGGCCGGCGAGCCCTGGTTGGAGGACTGCAGGACCATTTCCGATTCGGGAATGACGCCGATGATCGGCACGCGCAGGATTTCCTGCACGTCCTTGTACGACAGCATCTCGCCGTCCTCGACGCGCTTCGGCGAGTAGCGCGTGATCAGCAGGTGCTCCTTGACCGGTTCGCCGCCCGACTGGGCGCGCCGCGACTTGGCCTGCAGGATGCCGAGGATGCGGTCCGAGTCGCGCACCGACGAGACTTCCGGGTTGGAGACGACGATCGCCTCGTCGGCGAAGGTGAGCGCCATCACGGCGCCGCGTTCGATGCCGGCCGGCGAGTCGCAGACGATGTAGTCGAAGCCCATGTGCTCGAGTTCCTTCAGCACCTTCTCGACGCCTTCCTCGGTCAGCGCGTCCTTGTCGCGCGTCTGCGAGGCGGGCAGCACGAACAGGTTGTCGCAGTGCTTGTCCTTGATCAGCGCCTGGTTGAGCGAGGCTTCGCCGTTGAGCACGTTGACCAGGTCATAGACGACGCGGCGCTCGCAACCCATGATCAGGTCGAGGTTGCGCAGGCCGACGTCGAAGTCGATGACGGCGGTCTTGAAGCCGCGCAGGGCGAGGCCCGAGGAGAAACTGGCGCTGGTCGTGGTCTTGCCCACGCCGCCTTTGCCGGAGGTAACGACGATGATGCGGGTCACGGATGCTTCTCCGTTCAAAAAAAAGGGATTTTACCTGCGGATGGGGTTTTGTGTTGCCTTGCAGCAATCTTGTTCTAGTCGATGGTCATGACGTCGATGGCGAGCGTGCTGCCGCCGGCCTCGCCTTTCTCGTCGAGTTGCACCTGCACCGGCTTGCCGGCCAGCGCGGCGGGGACTCCGCCTTCGAAGGTGCGGTAGACGCCGCCGACCGAAACCAGCTCGGCGGCGAAGTGCGTCGTGAAGATGCGCGCGTCGTGCTGGCCGCGCGCGCCGGCCAGGGCGCGGCCGCGCAGCGGGGCGTAGATGTGGATGCTGCCGTCGGCGATCACTTCGGCGCCGGGGTTCACGGCGGCGAGCACGACGAGGTCGCCGCCGCGCGCATAGACCTGCTGGCCGGAACGCAGCGGGCGGGTGACGACGAGCGTCGGCACCGCTTCGGCGGGGGGCGGCGGCGTGGGGGCGGCGGCTGCCTGCGGCGGTGGTGCGGGCGCCGGTTCCGGGGGCGCCGCGGTTTCGGCGGCGCTCCGCCCCGGGCGTTCGAGGGCGGCGAAGGCCGGCAGTCCGGCGGCGGCGGCCGTGGCGCGCAGCGCGTCGCTGCCGCCGCGCACGCCGATCAGGTGCAGGCCGTGGCGGGCGAACACCGTGCGCAGGGCGCCCCAGTCCGCGTCGTCGGCGTCGCCGGCGTGCGCGAGTTCGAGCAGGGCGGCGTCGCCGTCGAAGAAGTCGCTGTCGCCGAACAGGTCGGTCGCGGTGTGCGCGAGGTCCTCGACGTTGAGCGAGCGCAGGGTGACGGCGACGACCGGGATGGTGGTGCCCTTGAATTCGATCAGTTGCGGGCGGCTGTTTTTGCGCATGGGTCGGAGCGGTCTGTTAGGCGGGGGGAAGGTCTGGCGGCGGAGTCTAGCCGACGGGCGGCCTGCGGACAATGCGTCCGGGCCGCGCGCGGCTGGCGGGGGCGGGCGGGGAGGGCTACGGCCAGGCGCGCGCCCCCCAGATCATGCGCTTGGCGACGAAGTGGCGCAGCGGCGGGTAGAGGTCGAGGGCGAGCAGGCCGAGGCCGCGCAGGGCGCGCAGCGGCGGCAGGTCGTTCGAGAAGAGGCGGACGATGCCGTCGGTGAAGGTCGCGCTGCCCATGCGGTCGGCGCGCCGGCCGCGCGCGTAGGCGGCGAGCGGCGCCGCCGCGCCGGGGTCGGCGCCGTCGGCGAGCAGCGCTTCGGCGAGCTCCCAGGCGTCGCGCAGGCCGAGGTTGAAGCCCTGGCCGGAGACCGGGTGCAGGGTCTGCGCGGCGTTGCCGATCCACACCTGCCGCGTCTGCGTCAGCGCGCGGCGTACGCGCAGGGCGAGCGGGTAGGCGACGCGCGGGCCGCTCGCGACGAAGTCCAGGCGGCTGCCGAACTGGGCGCGCAGCGCGGCGAGGAAGCCGGCGTCGTCGAGTGCGAGGAGTTGCGCGGCTTTCTCCGGCGGTACGGTGAATACCACCGAGTAGTCCTCGCCGAGCGGCAGCAGGGCGAGCGGGCCGTCCGGCGTGAAGCGTTCCCAGGCGCGGTGGCGGTGGCCGGGCGCCGGGCGCACTTCGGCGAGGACGGCGTGCTGGTGGTAGTCGCGCACCGTCACGGCGGGGTCTTTCGCGGGCGTGCCTTCGGCGTGCACGACGAGGCGCGCGGCGATGCGCTGCACGCGGCCGTGGCGGCGCACGGTGAGCATCGGTGCGAGGGCCGGATCGGCCGCGCTGTCGATGCCGAGCAGCTCGCTCTCGTCGAGCAGCTGCACGTCCTCTGCGCGGCGTGTCAGCGCGCCGGCCAGGGCGGTGGCGAGATCGCGGTAGCGCATGACGTAGCCGAGCGCCGGCAGCGCGTAGTCGGCGGCGTCGATCTGCGTGCGGCCGAAGCCGCCGCGCTGCGAGACGTGGATGTCGCGGATTTCGGTGCCGGCCGCGGCGTTCCACGCGCTGAGGCGTTCGAGCAGCTGCCGCGTGCCGTGCGAGAGGGCCAGCGCGCGCGGGTCGGCGGCCCAGGCGCCGTGCGCCTGGCGGTCGATCAGGACGATCCGGTGCGGGCCGCCGGCGAGCGCCAGGGCCAACGTCATGCCGACCGGGCCGGCGCCGATGACCGCGATGTCGGTGACGATCTCCGCGTTGTCCTGCGTAATCGGGTCCGGGCCGGCATCGGCCGTGCGCGCTGGCGTTTCCATCCGGGTGGCTTCAGTCACGGCGCATCGTTTCCTCGATGTCGGCGACCGTCTTCGGCGCCGTGGTGTAGACCTCGCAGCCGCGCTCGGTGACGAAGACGTCGTCCTCGATGCGCACGCCGATGCCGTGCAGGTGGGCGGGAAGGTCCTTGCCGGGGCGCAGGTAGAGGCCGGGTTCGACGGTCAGCGCCATGCCGGGGGCGAGGCTCGCCCAGTCGTCGCCGCTCTTGTAGTCGCCGGCGTCGTGCACGTCGAGGCCGAGCCAGTGGCCGGTGCGGTGCATGTAGTACGGCTTGTAGGCTTCGCTTTCGAGCGCGCCGTCGACGCTGCCGGCGAGCGCGCCGAGGTCGATCAGGCCTTGCGTCAGGACGCGCAGCGCGGCGTCGTGGTAGGCCATGAAGGGGACGCCGGGGCGGATCGCGGCGATCGCCGCGGCCTGCGCGGCGAGGACGATTTCGTAGACGTCGCGCTGCGCGGCGGAGAACTTGCCGCCGACCGGGAAGGTGCGCGTGATGTCCGAGGCGTAGCCTTCGACTTCGCAGCCGGCGTCGATCAGGACCAGCGTGTGTTCGGCGAGCAGCCGGTTGTTCTCGACGTAGTGCAGGATGCAGGCGTTGGCGCCGCCGGCGACGATCGGCGTATAGGCGTGGCCGTCGGCACCGCGTCTGCGGAATTCGTGGCTGAGTTCGGCTTCGAGTTCGTACTCGGCCATGCCCGGTCGGCTGGCGCGCATGGCGCGCGCGTGGCCGGCCGAGGCGATGTCGGCGGCGCGCCGCATGACGTCGATCTCGTGGGCGTCCTTGACGAGGCGCATGGCGTCGAGCATGCCGCGCAGGTCGCGCAGTTCGCCCGGCGCGCGCTTGCCGGCGCGGCTCTGGGCGCGCACGGCGTTGAGTGCGGCGGCGATCTTCGCGTCCCATTCGGCGTCGTGGCCGAGCGAGTGCCACAGCGTCTGCCGGTTGGCGATCAGCTCGGGCAGGCGCTGCGCGAGTTCGTCGATCGGGTAGGCCTCGTCGAAGCCGAAGGCTTCGCAGGCGGCGGCCGGGCCGTAGCGGAAGCCGTCCCAGGTTTCGCGCTCCTCGTTCTTTTCGCGGCAGAAGAGGATGGCGCGCGGCGTCTTGCCGCCGACCAGGACGACGACCGCTTCCGGCTCGGGGAAGCCGGAGAGGTACCAGAAGTAGCTGTCGAAGCGGTAGGGGTGGTGCGAGTCGCGGTTGCGGATGCGCTCGGGCGCGGTCGGCACGACGGCGACGCCGTCGCCGAGGCGGGCGAGCACCTGCCGGCGCCGGTGCGCGTAGGGGGCGTGCGTCATTGGCTGGAGTGCGGGCTGCATGGTCGGGATTCCCGGTCGAGAGTGCCTTCGAGTGTGCGGTCGAGTGATCGATCGAGTTTGGCGAGGCGTTGCGGCGTTCCTACGTCGACCCAGCGGCCGGCGTGCCGTTCCCCGCCGACGATGCCGCGCGCGATGCCCGCGTCGAGCAGCGGGCGCAGTTTCATGGCGGCGCCGCGCGGCACGTCGGCGAAGAAGGCCGGAGAGAAGACGCCGATGCCGGCGTAGGTGAGGCTGTCTCCCGGCGCGCCGGCCGGGTCGGCGAGTGCGACCGTTTCGCCGGCGAGGCGGAAGTCGCCGGCGGGATGGTGCGGCGGGTTGTCCACGAAGACGAGGTGGGCGAGGCGCCCGCTGGCGGCGTTGCGCGCGGCGGCGGCGCGGGCGCGGCGGACGTCCCAGTCGCACCAGATGTCGCCGTTGAGCACGAGGAAAGGCGCGCCGCCGAGCAGCGGCAGGGCGTGCGCGATGCCGCCGGCGGTTTCCAGCGCGCCCGGCGGTTCCGGCGACCAGGCGATTGCCAGGCCCCAGGCGCTGCCGTCGCCGAGCGCGGCTTCGAGCTGCGCGCCGAGGTGGGCGTGGTTGATCACGACTTCGCGGCAGCCGGCGGCGGCCAGGCGTTCCAGGTGCCAGACGATGAGCGGCTTGCCGCCGGCCACCAGCAGCGGCTTGGGCGTCGTGTCGGTGAGCGGGCGCATGCGCTCGCCGCGTCCGGCGGCGAGGATCATCGCCTTCATCCCGTCGAGGTTCGTGCCGGACATCAGAAGGTGTAGCCGACGTCCACCGTCCGCTGCTCGATCTTGTCGAGCAGGCGGGCGAGCGGACGCAGTTCGAGGTAGCGCTCGCAGGTGTGGCGCAGGTAGCCGAGCACGCGCGGCATGTCCTTCAGATAGCCGTCCTTGCCGTCGCGGTGGCAGAGGCGGGCGAAGATGCCGAGCACCTTGAGCTGGCGCTGCGCGCCCATCCATTCGTAGTCGCGGTAGAACTCGGCGAAGTCGGCATGCACCGGCAGGCCGGCCTGGCGCGCCGCTTCCCAGTAGCGGATCACGAAATCGAGCTCCCGGTCTTCCTCCCAGTTGATGTAGGCGTCGCGGAAGAGCGAGACGGCGTCGTAGGTGATCGGGCCGAGCACCGCGTCCTGGAAATCGAGGATGCCGGGATTGGCCGGGAAATTGGCCGGGAAGTTGGCTGAGGAGCCGGCGCCTTCGATCAGCATCAGGTTGCGCGAGTGGTAGTCGCGGTGCACGAAGACCTGCGGCTGCGCCAGATTGCTGGCGATCAGCGTGTCGAACACCGTGCGCAGCGTGGTCTGCTGCGCGCTGTCGAGCGTGGCGCCGAGGTGGCGGCCGACGTACCACTCGGGGAAGAGTTGCAGCTCGCGTTCGAGCAGGGCGCGGTCGTAGGCGGGCAGTTGCCCGGCCGCCTGGGCGGTGGCGGCCTGCATGGCGATCAGCGCGCGGCAGGCGTCGCGGTAGAGCTGTGGCGCGCTGGCGGCGTCGAGCCGGTCGAGGTAGGTCGTTGCACCGAGATCGGAAAGGAGCAGGAAGCCCTGCGCCAGATCTTCGGCGTAGACTTTCGGCGCGTTGACGCCGGCCGCGCGCAGCAGTGCGGCAATTTTCAGGAAGGGGCGGCAATCCTCGTGTTCGGGCGGAGCGTCCATGACGATGCGCGTCGTGCCGTCTTCGAGGGTGACGCGGAAGTAACGGCGGAAGCTGGCGTCGGCGGACGCCGGCTCGATCCGGCAGGCTTGGTCGGGAAACTGGCGCGCGATCCAGTCGCGCAGCAGCACGGTACGCGGCATGCCGCTTCTCCTTGGTCGATGATGCTAAAATGCGCCGATTTTACCACCCGCTCCGCGGGCCGATGCGCCGCCGACGATAACAAGCGCCAATCAGAGCCTTAGCCAGAGTCCCACACCCCCGGAATTATCGATGCCGCCTGCGCAACGCAAACCGCTGACCGTGATCGTCTGCTGCGAACTGGTCGCCCTGGCCGGCGGCTTCGCGGCCGACGCTCACGCCCAGGCCATGCAGCCCCTGCGCGTCGACCCGGTGCTGCTCGGCTTGCCGCCGGCGGCCCCGGTCGCTCCGGCGCCCGCCGCGCCGCAGTCCGCACCGCGCG
>RCMZ01000202.1_pt1 | contig 54262 bp, 51 predicted proteins | sample 2041141 | NCBI WGS metagenome assembly RCMZ01 (sample SAMN09708263, study PRJNA481090) | Wastewater metagenome, whole genome shotgun sequencing project. | biome: sewage; isolation source: Davis station wastewater (DW) | place: Antarctica: Davis Station | collected 2010-03-01 | reverse complement strand
GCGTTCGAGATCAATTCGCGAAGGAAGATTTCCTTGTTGGAATACAGCGAATGGATCATGAGGTGCAGCAGTTGCTTCACCTCGGTCTGGAAGCCCAGGGTTTCCTTTTGAGTTTCCACACTCATGGTTATCAAACTCCAATTGGATGGCAGTGGCCGCGCCCTTGCGGGTTGGCGGCGGGTTGTCATCAAAGTTGGGGGCTTGGGTAGGGATTTCAAGGGGTGAAGCGAAGATCAGCCTTCTTCGATTTTGAAATGGGCCCGAGCGGTGGCGATAGGCTCGTCGCGCGTGCTCTGCCACGCGGTAATCGCCACGTTGGCCACCCGTCGGCCTTGGCGGCATACCTGGCACGTGGCGTAGGTGTCGCGAAACTGCCCGGCGCGCAGATAATCGAGGGAGAAATCGATGATCTTCGGCACGCCCGGCGAGCCGGTGAGCACCAGCAGATGCAGGGCCGCCGCCAGCTCCATGAACCCGGCGATCACCCCGCCGTGGATGGCCGGCAGTAGCGGGTTGCCGATGTTGTCCTTGTTGGCCGGCAGGCGAAACAGCAGCTCATCCCCCACCCGTGAGCATTCGATGCCAATCAATTTGGCGTAGGGGATCTGATGCAGCAGCGAGGCATAGTCGCCCTGGGCGTGGGCCTGTTGCAGTTGTTCCTTGAAGTGATCGCTCATGCTGCACCGCCATTGATCGCGCCACCAAAGCCGCGGGTGCCTTTGATGCCCTTGCCCATGCGCATGAACGTGCCCACCACATGGGCCACCGGGCGCTCGCGGTCGTCCTGGTAGGCAAAGCCGCGGGCGAAGATCACATCGGTGGTGACCCGGTAGCACTCGGCAAAACCGTAGACATCTTTATTGGGCTCGGCCGGGTGCATGTAGTCGATGCGCAGGTCCAGGGTCGGGCAGACCTCGAACTGCGGCAGCACGCACAACGTGGCCATGCCACATGCGGTGTCCATCAGCGAGGTAATGGCGCCGCCATGAATCACCCCACTCTGGGGGTCGCCGACAATTTGTGGGCCGTAAGGCAAAATCACCGTGATGCCGTCCGTCGAGGCATCGTGCACCTGCATCCCCAGTACCTGGCAATGCCGCAACGCCGACAAAAAGCGGGTCGCACGCTCAAAAATAGGGTTTTGCACCATGGGTTTACTCGCTGGCTGAATATCGAATGAGGGCAATCAACGCACAGGCCGTTAGTTCCATGAAATAAGAAGTTAATATATCTGCAGGTTTCTGGAACTTAACCTGCGCAGCCATGCTCGAAAGGCCAGAAGATATCTTCAATAAGGAGAAACACCCCATGCGTAAGACTTTAGCTATTGCCTTGATGTTGACCGCTTCCCTCGGTCTCGCTGCCTGCGATAAAAAATCCGAGGACAAAGCTCAAGATGCCAACCAACATGCTGAGCAAGCCCAGCAAAAAATGAACGAAGCTCAGGATAAAGTGAACGAGGCCGCGAAAGAAAACGTCGAAGCCGCCAAAGATCAGGCTGAATCGAACAAGGCCGCCGCAGAAGAAGCCGCTCCGGCCGCCCCTGCCGAAGCCCCTAAAACCAACTAATCGGGTTTTAGCGCTGCAAAAAGAAACCCGCCAAGTGCGGGTTTTCTTTTGCCTGGGATTTAACTAAAGCAGCACAGTGCGAAAGGTTGGGCTGAGCATCAACAACAATGAACACACTAAACCGACAAACCACACCAGGCTGCGCTGCCATGCCAAGTCAGCCCAGTAGCACAGCAAATAAACAACCCGCGCAATGACAAAGATGATCGCCAGGCTATCGATCAGCCAACCGGCGGTCTGGGTGGTGTGCGCCATCAACACGCCGACGGAAAACAGGATGAACGCCTCGAAACTGTTTTGATGGGCCGCCACGGCGCGGGCGCCGAACCCGGTCAACTGCGCCTGTTGCTGGCGTGGCAGGTGGTTGTTGTAGCCGCCCTGCTCTTTCATCGCCTTGGCCACCGGCATGCGGGCCACGAAGATCAACAACGCACTGATAAACACGCACCAGAACGGGATACTCATTAATTCACCTCTTTATTGGCATCAGGCAAGGGCGCCTCTGTAGGGGTATAGACCATGACTTCAAGAACGTCGGAATGAAACTCGCGGCGATAGAGCACCAGCACCACCCCCGTACTCATCAACATGAACAACCAGGGGCTGACGAACCAGGCCAGCATGGTCATGCCGAAGTAATAGGAACGCAGGCCAAAGTTGAACTGGTTGGCAGCCATGGAGATCACACGGGCAGCCCGCGACGCGAACGCCTTGCGCTCCTGCTCGGAGACATGGCGTTCGCCGATCATGGGTGCGGAACCTACCAGAATCGCCGCGAAGTTGTACTGACGCATGCACCAGCTAAAGGTGAAAAAGGCGTAGACGAAGACCATCGCCAGGCACAGCAGCTTGATCTCGGACATGCCCTGGGACGCCTGCTGCACCATCGGAATGTCCGCCAATAACGATACGGCGCGCTCGGAAGCCCCCAGTACAGTCAGAATGCCCGCCAGGATAATTAGCGTGCTGGAGGCGAAGAATGAGGCGTTGCGCTCCAGATTGCCGATCACGCTGGCATCGGCGATGCGGTTGTCACGCAACAGCATGCGGCGCATCCAGTCTTCGCGGTACAGGTGCAGGACACTGGCCAGGCACGCGGTGTCGCGGCCCTTCCAGGTGGCATAACGGGTATACCCGCCCCAGCAGATGACAAACCAGAGGGCGGCGAGAAGGTGGGTCAGATTGGCCTGGATAAACGACATGCAATTCCCTGTGAGACGTTGGCGAATATAAATCTGGCCGGCCCCAGGCAGCTTCCGGTGCCGACAGACAGACCTTCGACGTTAGTCCACGAAAAAAGACACGACCACGCGCCCATAAAAAATGCCCCGCATCGATTGATGCGGGGCATTTCAGTACGGCTCGGCGCGCTTGTGGCGGGCCGGCAGATCTACGCGATGGCTTCGCTGCGCTTGCCCAGCAGTCGGTCGCAGACTACGGCCAGCATCAGGGTGAAGACACACGGCACCAGCCAGGCCAGGCCTTGCTCGGCCAGCGGCAGGTTGCTCAACTTGGCCGGCAACCAACCCGCCAGGCCCGCCCCCTTGAGGGCATCGATCAGGCCGAACAGGAACGACACCAGCATCACCGGGCCGACAATGCGGCCCTGCTCCTGCCAGAAGTCTTTGCAGAAGCTCAAGGCCACCAGCACGATGCACGGCGGGTAAATGGCGGTCAGCACCGGGATCGAGAACGCGATCAACTTGGTTAGGCCCAGGTTGGAAACCAGCAGCGAGAACGCAGCGAGGATCACCACCAGTGTTTTGTACGACAGCGGCAGCACGCGGCTGAAGTATTCGGCGCAGGCGCAGGTCAGGCCCACGGCGGTCACCAGACAGGCCAGGGAAATCAGCACCGCAAGGAAACCGCTGCCCAGGGAACCGAAAGTGTGCTGCACATAGGCATGCAGTACCGCCGCGCCATTAGTGGCACCGGCCGCCACTTCATGGCTGCCCGAACCCAGGCGGAACAGGCTGATGTACACCAACGCCAGGCCCACGCCAGCAATCAGGCCAGCAATGATGGCGTAGCGGGTAATCAGCGCCGGCGAATCGACGCCACGGGAACGAATGGCGTTGACGATGACGATGCCGAATACCAGTGCGCCCAGGGTATCCATGGTCAGGTAGCCACTGATGAACCCTTGAGAGAACGGTGCGGCGACGTATTCAGGGGTGGCGGTGCCAACATCCCCGGCCGGCAGGGCAAACGCGGCGATCCCAAGGGCTGCGAGGGCAATGATCTTCAAGGGTGCCAGGAAACGCCCGACAGTATCGAGCAGACGGCCCGGGTACAGGGAGATGAAGAACACCAGCAAGAAGTACACGGAGCTATAGAGGAACAGCGCCAATGGGCTTTCACCGGTCAGCGGCGCCAGGCCCACTTCAAAGGACACCGTGGCCGTGCGCGGAGTAGCGAACAGCGGGCCGACCGCCAGGTAGCATGCCGCCGCCAGGATGCCGCCGGCCAGCTTACCGATGGGGCTACTCAGCGCGTCCATCGCACCGCCGACCTTGGCCAAGGCCACGACGGTAATCACCGGTAGGCCCACGGCGGTAATCAGAAAGCCCAACGCCGCCATCCAGACATGAGGCCCGGACTGCAAACCAACGATAGGCGGGAAGATGATGTTGCCGGCGCCCACGAAGAGGGCAAAGGTCATAAAACCAAGTGCCAGGATGTCCTGGCCTTTCAACACTTTCATTTAGGGAAATACCACACTACTGAATCGGAATTTAGAGAGGGACTTCCCTATGGATGAGGGAAATGCTGTCGGTCCGTTTGGGACTGACCCGTTTAGCGCGGCACTTCCTTGTGGGGAGCAGACGCATAAAGAGGCGGCTAGCGTACAGAAATTGCGTGATAAACGCACTGTTAGGGGGCGCACTGTCCGATAAACGACATCTCAATGTCGTGTTCTTGTAAAAGCAGCAGCACGTGACTCGCTACAACCGGCAACCATGCCCGCGTGCTTTTCTCTTGCAGCTCAAAACTTGCCGCTTACGCCTGCGCTTGAAGCACAAAGGCCACCCCGAGGGGTGGCCTTTGTAGTAGAGCGCTACAAGCTGCAACTCAGAGAACGAACGCTCTTCTCTTACAGCTTAAAACTGGCAGCTTGCGGCGGCTCTTACTTGATCGCCCAGCCAGTCAGCTCGGACAGTGCCTTGCCGATGTCCGCCAGCGAACGCACGGTTTTCACGCCGGCGTCTTCCAGAGCAGCAAACTTCTCGTCTGCAGTGCCTTTGCCGCCGGAGATGATTGCGCCCGCATGGCCCATGCGCTTGCCCGCAGGGGCAGTCACACCAGCGATGTAGGAAACAACCGGCTTGGTCACGTTTGCCTTGATGTAGGCAGCCGCTTCTTCTTCAGCCGAACCGCCGATCTCACCGATCATCACGATCGCTTCGGTCTTCGGGTCTTCCTGGAACAGTTTCAGGATGTCGATGAAGTTCGAGCCTGGGATCGGGTCACCGCCGATGCCGACGCAAGTCGACTGACCGAAACCGGCGTCAGTAGTCTGCTTCACAGCTTCGTAGGTCAGGGTGCCGGAACGGGAAACGATACCGACCTTGCCTGGCAAGTGAATGTGACCTGGCATGATGCCAATCTTGCATTCGCCCGGGGTGATTACGCCTGGGCAGTTAGGGCCGATCAGGACCACGCCAAGTTCGTCGCACTTGACCTTGGCATCCAGCATGTCCAGGGTAGGAATGCCTTCGGTGATGCACACGATCAGCTTGATGCCGCCGAACGCCGCTTCAAGGATGGAGTCCTTGCAGAAAGGAGCTGGAACGTAGATCACGCTGGCGGTTGCGCCAGTGGCTGCTACAGCGTCTTTCACGGTGTTGAACACTGGCAGGCCCAGGTGTTCGGTGCCGCCTTTGCCTGGAGTCACGCCGCCAACCATCTTGGTGCCGTATTCGAGGGCTTGCTGGGTGTGGAAGCTACCCTGGGAACCGGTGATGCCCTGGCAGATAACCTTGGTGTCTTTGTTAATCAGGACGCTCATTATTTGCCCTCCGCAGCTTTGACGACTTGTTGAGCAGCGTCGGTCAGGCTGGTAGCAGCGATGATGTTCAAACCGCTTTCTGCCAGTACTTTAGCGCCCAGTTCAGCGTTGTTGCCTTCAAGGCGAACAACAACCGGGATTTTCACGCCGACTTCTTTCACTGCACCGATGATGCCTTCGGCAATCATGTCGCAACGAACGATGCCGCCGAAGATGTTGACCAGTACTGCAGCGACGTTAGCGTCGGACAGGATGATCTTGAACGCTTCGGTAACGCGTTCCTTGGTAGCGCCGCCGCCCACGTCGAGGAAGTTGGCTGGCTTGCCGCCATGCAGGTTGACGATGTCCATGGTGCCCATGGCCAGGCCAGCACCGTTGACCATGCAACCGATGTTGCCTTCCAGCGCTACGTAGTTCAGCTCGAACTTGGCAGCGTGCGCTTCGCGCGGATCGTCCTGCGACGGATCGTGGAAAGTCTTCAGCTTAGGCTGGCGGTACATTGCGTTGGCGTCGATGTTGATCTTGGCATCGAGGCAGTGCAGGTCGCCATCAGCCTTGATAACCAGCGGGTTCACTTCCAGCAGGGCCAGATCGTGATCCTGGAACAGCTTGGCCAGACCAACGAAGATCTTGGCGAACTGAGCCACTTGCTTGCCTTCCAGGCCCAGCTGGAAAGCCAGCTCGCGACCCTGGAACGGCTGAGCGCCGACCAGTGGATCGATGGTGGCCTTGAGGATTTTCTCAGGGGTGTCGTGAGCGATTTTCTCGATGTCCACGCCACCTTCGGTGGAAGCCATGAACACGATGCGACGGCTCGAACGGTCAACGACAGCGCCCAGGTACAGCTCTTTGGCGATATCAGTGCACGATTCAACCAGGATCTTGGTGACTGGCTGGCCGTTGGCGTCAGTCTGGTAAGTCACCAGACGCTTGCCCAACCACTGTTGAGCGAATGCTTTGGCGTCTTCTTTGCTGCGAACCAGCTTTACGCCGCCCGCTTTACCGCGACCACCAGCGTGGACCTGGGCTTTGACAACCCACTCGGTGCCGCCGATTTTGTCGCAAGCTTCTGCTGCCGCTTCCGGAGTGTCTACTGCAAAACCCTGGGATACTGGCAGGCCGTATTCAGCGAACAGCTGCTTACCCTGATACTCGTGAAGATTCATGCTTATTACCGTCTTCGTTAGGTACTGCGCATTCGGCGCTGCACTTTCATAAGTGCCGCACCACCTGTGACTGCTGCTTGCGCAGTTTCATCGCCTGCCCCACCCGAAGGCCGGGCAGTCGGTGAAACTACACAAGGCTGCGTCCAGCGGACATTCCGCGGTGAGTCTTGCGCGCAAGGCTCACGACGGGCAACCGCCGTGGTTTCTTATTATCTTGCTTAGCGTTTCTTGCGGTTGGCGATGTGGATGGCTTGGCCATTCACCGCCAACGCGGCTTCGTGCAACGCTTCGGACAGGGTCGGATGGGAGAAGACCATCATGCCGATATCCTCGGCACTGGTGCCGAATTCCATACCGATAGCGCCCTGCTGAACCAGTTCTGCAGCGCCCGGGCCGATCACGTGAACACCCAGTACGCGGTCGGTCTTGGCGTCGGCGATGACTTTGACAAAACCACCGGTGTCGTTGGCTGCCATGGCACGGCCACTGGCGGCGAACGGAAAGGTGCCGACGTTAACTTCAACGCCTTCAGCTTTCAAGGCTTGCTCGGTTTTACCGACCCATGCGATTTCCGGATGGGTGTAGATAACCGAAGGGATCAGGTCGTAGTTCATCTGGGCTTTGTGGCCCTTGATGCGCTCGGCCACCATGATGCCTTCTTCGGAAGCCTTGTGCGCCAGCATCATGCCGCGCACCACATCGCCGATCGCGTAGACGCCAGGAACGCTGGTCGCGCACTGGTCGTCAACGAAGATGAAGCCACGTTCGTCGATGGTCACACCGCTGTCAGCCGCCAGCAGATCGGTGGTCACCGGACGGCGACCAACGGCTACGATCAGCTTGTCGAAGGTGATGGTCTGTTCGCCGTTGGCGTCGGTGTAGGTCACCACGACTTCTTCGCCGTTGACCTTGGAGCCGGTGACGCGAGCGCCCAGCTTGATGTCCAGACCTTGTTTGGTCAGGGTTTTCAGGGCTTCTTTGGACACAGCGGTGTCGGCAGCCATCAGGAAGGTATCCAGGGCTTCCAGGACAGTCACTTGCGCGCCTAGACGGGACCAGACGGAACCCAGTTCCAGGCCAATCACGCCTGCGCCGATCACGCCCAGGCGTTTTGGCACGGCCTGGAATTCCAGGGCGCCGGTGGAATCAACGATGACGTTGTTGTCCACTGGAGCTGGTGGAATGTCGATCGGACGCGAGCCAGAGGCCAGGATCACGTGCTCAGCTTCGATCACTTCAACCGAACCGTCAGGCTTGGTCAGCTCGACTTTCTTGCCGGCCAGCAACTTGCCGTGGCCTTGCAGGGAAGTCACGCCATTGGCTTTGAACAGGGTCGCAACGCCGGAGGTCAGGCCTTTGACGATATTTGCCTTGCGGCCAACCATGGCAGCAACGTCCATGGTCACGCCTGCGTGATTGATACCGTGGATGGCAAAACCATCCTGGGCTTCGTGGAATTTCCAGGAGCTGTCCAGCAGCGCCTTGGAAGGAATGCAACCTACGTTCAGGCAAGTGCCGCCCAACGCCAGCTTGCCTTCCTTGTCGGTGTATTTCTCGATGCAGGCAGTCGTGAGGCCCAGTTGCGCAGCCTTGATGGCCGCGACGTAGCCGCCAGGGCCCGCACCAATCACTACAACGTCAAATTTCTGAGACATGAAAATAGATCCTCTATTTAGCGACAAGCTTTAGCGTCAAGCTGCAAGCCAAGCTGATTTTTCTTACAGCCTGCAGCTCGCAACTTGACGCTGCTTCTATCAGATATCCAGGAGCAAGCGAGCCGGGTCTTCCAGCAGGTTCTTGATGGTTACCAGGAAAGTCACGGCTTCTTTACCATCGATCAAACGGTGATCGTAGGACAGGGCCAGGTACATCATCGGACGGATCACGACCTGACCATTGATCGCCATAGGGCGTTGCAGGATGTTGTGCATACCCAGGATCGCTGCTTGCGGCGGGTTGACGATCGGGGTCGACATCATCGAGCCGAATGTACCACCGTTGGTGATGGTGAAAGTACCACCGGTCATTTCGTCCATCGACAGCTTACCGTCGCGAGCCTTCTTACCGAAAGTGGCGATGCCACCTTCGATTTCAGCCAGGCTCATCAGTTCGGCGTTACGCAGAACCGGTACAACCAGACCGCGATCGCTGGAAACCGCAACACCGACGTCGGCATAGCCGTGGTAGACGATATCGCCGCCATCGATCGAAGCGTTGACTGCCGGGAAGCGTTTCAGCGCTTCGGTGGCCGCTTTCACGAAGAACGACATGAAGCCCAGGCGTACGCCGTTGTGGGACTTCTCGAACAGGTCCTTGTACTTCGAACGCAGGGCCATGACTTCGGTCATGTCGACTTCGTTGAAGGTAGTCAGCATCGCCATGTTCGACTGGGCTTCAACCAGGCGCTTGGCCACGGTGGCGCGAACGCGGGTCATCGGAACACGCTTCTCGACGCGATCACCGGCAGCGAACACCGGGGCAGCGGCGGCAGGCGCAGCAGCCTTGGCAGGTGCGGCGGCCGGGGCGGCTTTCTTGGCCGCAACGGCTGCAACGACGTCTTCCTTGGTCACACGACCACCTTTGCCGGTGCCGGCAACGGAAGCAATGTTGATACCGCTTTCTTCAGCCAGCTTGCGCGCAGCAGGTGCGGCAACAGGATCGTCTTCACCACCGGCAGCAGGCGCAGCGGCCTGTGCAGGAGCGGCAGCAGCGGCTGCGGGAGCCGCGGCAACACCGCCCGCCTCGATCGAACCCAGTACCTGGTTAGAGAGGACGGTAGCGCCCTCTTCGGCAACGATGGCACCCAGGACGCCGTCGGCTTCGGCCAACACTTCCAGTACAACCTTGTCGGTCTCGATGTCGACGATCAGGTCGTCACGCTTTACAGCGTCGCCTGGTTTTTTGTGCCAGGTGGCAACGGTGCCATCGGCAACCGATTCCGGGAATGACGGGGCTTTGATTTCGATAGCCATTATCTGTGGGTCCTTAAAATTCGGTTTCAGTCAGCGCGAAGGCGTTAAACAGTAAAGGCATCTTGCAGGAGTTTTTCCTGCTGCTCAGCGTGCATCGATGCATAACCACAAGCAGGTGCAGCAGAAGCGTCACGGCCCGCGTACTCGAGTACGAGCGACTTGTTGTGACCACTGATGATGCGGCGCATGTGGTGCTGGCTGCAGTACCAGGCACCCTGGTTCATCGGCTCTTCCTGACACCAAACGATGTGTTTGAGGTTGGAATAAGGAGCCAGGACTTCGATCAAGTCGTCCTCAGGGAATGGGTACAACTGCTCAAGACGCACGATGGCGATGTCGTCACGACCTTCGGCGCGGCGTTTTTCCAGGAGGTCGTAGTAGACCTTGCCGCTGCAGAGCACAACGCGCTCGACCTTTTTCGGGTCCTGGGCGTCGATTTCCGGGATAACGGTCTGGAACGAACCTTCCGCGAGATCTTCCAGGGTCGAGATGGCCAGTTTATGGCGCAGCAGCGACTTAGGAGTCAGGACTACCAGCGGCTTGCGCAGCGGGCGAATCACCTGGCGACGCAGCAAGTGGTAGATCTGGGCCGGAGTGGTCGGCATGCACACCTGGATGTTGTGCTCGGCGCACAACTGCAGGTAACGCTCCAGACGGGCCGAGGAGTGTTCCGGCCCCTGACCTTCATAACCGTGCGGCAACAACATGGTCAGACCGCAGAGACGGCCCCACTTGTGCTCGCCGCTGGTGATGAATTGGTCGATCACCACTTGGGCGCCGTTGGCGAAGTCACCGAACTGGGCTTCCCAGATCACCAACGCATTAGGCGTGGTGGTCGAGTAACCGTATTCAAATGCCAGTACGGCTTCTTCGGACAGGAACGAATCGTACAGGTCGAAACGTGGCTGGCCTTTGTACAGGTTCTGCAGCGGGATGTAGGTGCCCGCGTCTTTCTGGTTGTGCAACACGGCGTGACGGTGCGAGAACGTACCGCGGCCAATGTCCTGGCCAGTCATGCGGATCGGGTGACCTTCAAACGCCAGGGTCGCGTATGCCATGGTTTCGGCATAACCCCAGTTGATCGGCAGGCCGCCGGCTTGCATTTTCTGACGGTCTTCGTAGATCTTCGCGACCTGGCGCTGGACTACGAAGCCTTCCGGGATTTCCAGCAGCTTGGCGGACAGCTCTTGCAGGGTCTTGAGGTCGAAACGGGTGTCGTGACGCGCAGTCCAGGCGTGGCCCAGGTACGGGCGCCAGTCCACGAACAACTCTTTGTTCGGCTCTTTGACCAGGCTTTTCACCACATGCAGGCCGTTATCCAGCGCGTTGCGGTATTCGTCGATCTTCGCTTGCACGCGCTCGATGTCCAGGACACCGCTCTGGGTCAGGTGATCGGCGTACAGCTCACGGGTGGTGCGCTGTTTGCTGATCTGCTGGTACATCAGAGGCTGGGTGCCGCTAGGTTCGTCCGCTTCGTTGTGGCCGCGACGACGGTAGCAAACCAGATCGATCACCACGTCGCGCTTGTACTGCATGCGGTAGTCGATGGCGAGCTGGGTCACGAACAGCACAGCTTCCGGATCATCACCGTTAACGTGCAGGATCGGCGCCTGAATCATCTTCGCAACGTCGGTGGCGTACTCGGTGGAGCGCGAGTCCAGCGGGTTGCTGATGGTGAAGCCGACCTGGTTGTTGATGACCAGGTGGATCGTGCCGCCCGTCTTGAAGCCGCGTGTCTGCGACATCTGGAAGGTTTCCATGACCACGCCCTGACCTGCGAATGCAGCGTCACCGTGGATGGAAATCGGCAGGACCTTTTCCCCAGTCGGATCGTTGCGACGATCCTGGCGGGCACGCACGGAACCTTCAACCACCGGCGAAACGATTTCCAAGTGGGAAGGGTTGAACGCCATTGCCAGGTGGACTTCGCCGCCGGCAGTCATGACGTTGGACGAGAAGCCCTGGTGATACTTGACGTCACCGGAACCCAACTCAACCTTTTTCTTGCCTTCGAATTCGTCGAACAGCTCACGCGGGTTCTTGCCGAAGGTGTTGACCAGTACGTTCAGACGGCCACGGACGATTTCCTTGGTGCCGTAGGAACCGGAACGCTGGATCAGCTCGTCGAGCAACGGAATCAGGCTCTCGCCGCCTTCCAGACCGAAACGCTTGGTGCCCGGGTACTTGGTGCCCAGGTACTTTTCCAGGCCTTCAGCGGCCGTAACGCGCTCGAGCAGGTGGCTCTTGATGTCCGCGGAGAAGGTCGGACGGCCGCGCACGCTTTCCAGACGCTGCTGGAACCACTGGCGCTGCTCGGAATCGACGATGTGCGTAAATTCAGCGCCGATGGTGCGGCAATATGTCTGCTGCAACGCTTCGTGAATTTCGCGTAGGCTCGCTTCCTCTTTGCCGATGAACAGGTCTCCGGCACGGAAGGTCGTATCAAGATCGGCATTGGTCAAGCCGTAGTGATTGATCGACAGGTCTGCAGGTGCAGGACGCTGCCACAGCCCCAGCGGATCAAGCTGGGCTGCCTGGTGGCCACGCATACGGTAGGCCTGGATCAGTCGCAGCACTTCAACTTGCTTCTTCTCGTGCTCACTGCTCACGCTGCCGGCGGAAACCGGTTGGGCGCGGCGCTGGTTCTTTGCCAGCAAGACGAAATGATCGCGAATTGTCGAGTGCGAAACATCGGTGGCAGTGTTGCCATCAGCAGGCAACTTCTGAAAATAGGTGCGCCACTCTTCTGGCACAGCGTTAGGGTCGTGCAGGTAGAGCTCGTAGAGCTCTTCCACATAGGCAGCGTTACTACCGGATAGGTAGGCGCTGTTCCACATGCGCTGCATCACGCTTTCTTGCATGCTTGGTCACCCTCGGTTAGGGGAACACCACCGGCGAAGACACCGAGCAAACTTGCAGAAGTCCGAGTGCAGCGACCAAAACAAGCCACTTAGGATCACGCTGATAGTCCGGGTACCAGCCCGGATGCCCCTGCTTGTCTCATTTCTTCAAAATAAGAACCGCGGCCTTTTAGGCTGCTGTTCAGGTTAAAACTACGGCGCCGGTTGAAGCCTGCGCCGTAGCATCTACGGGTACAACGGTGTTACGGGTACTGCAGCTGTATCACACGCCGCTCTGCAGCAGCATGTTACGGATGTGACCGATGGCCTTAGTCGGGTTCAGGCCTTTGGGACATACGTTGACGCAGTTCATGATCCCGCGGCAGCGGAATACGCTGAACGGGTCGTCCAGTGAAGCCAGACGTTCGGACGTCTGGGTGTCACGGCTGTCTGCCAGGAAGCGGTAGGCTTGCAGCAAAGCGGCCGGGCCCAAGAACTTGTCCGGGTTCCACCAGAAGGATGGGCACGAGGTCGAGCAGCAGGCGCACAGGATGCACTCGTACAGACCGTCGAGCTTTTCACGCTCTTCCGGAGACTGCAGACGTTCGATGGCCGGAGCCGGCGTGTCGTTCTGCAGGTAAGGCTTAACCTTCTCGTATTGCTTGTAGAAGATGCTCATATCGACGACCAGGTCACGAATAATCGGCAAACCTGGCAGAGGACGAACGATCAGCTTGTTACCCTTGACTACGGCGGACAGCGGCGTGATGCACGCCAGGCCGTTCTTGCCGTTGATGTTCATGCCGTCGGAACCGCAGACACCTTCACGGCAAGAGCGACGATAGGAGAAACCTTCGTCCTGCTCTTTGATGAGGGCCAGCACGTCCAGCACCATCAGGTCTTTACCACCGGTATCGACCGAAAATTCCTGCATGAACGGCGAAGCGTCCTGATCGGGGTTGTAGCGATAAACACTGACTTTCAACATGGCGGCCACCCTTAATAAGTCCGAATCTTAGGTTCAAAAGTCGGAACAGTCTTCGGCGAGAAGTTCACAGCACGCTTGGTCACGCGCTTGTCACCCGGGAAGTACAGGGTGTGGCACAGCCAGTTTTCGTCGTCACGGTCTTCAAAGTCTTCACGGGCGTGAGCGCCGCGGGACTCTTTACGCACTTCTGCGGCGATGGCTGTAGCTTCGGCCACTTCCAGCAGGTTCTGCAGCTCCAGAGCTTCGATACGCGCGGTGTTGAAGGCCTGGGACTTATCGTTGATCTTCACGTTGGCGATACGCACACGCAGATCGGCCAATTGGGCAATACCCTTCTGCATGTATTCGCCGGTACGGAATACACCGAAGTAGTTCTGCATGCAGTTTTGCAGCTCGCGACGCAGGGTTGCTACGTCTTCGCCATCGGTGCGCTCGTTCAGAGCGGACAGGCGTGCCAGGGCCGCCGTGATGTCGGCGTCGGTGGCGTCGTCGTACTCGATGCCTTCGGTCAGGGCTTTTTCCAGGTGCAGGCCAGCAGCACGGCCGAACACCACCAGGTCGAGCAGCGAGTTGCCGCCCAGACGATTGGCACCGTGAACCGATACGCACGCCACTTCGCCTACCGCGAACAGGCCTGGGATGATCTGGTCCACGCCTTCGTCGTTCTGGGTGATCGCCTGGCCATGAATGTTGGTGGCAACGCCGCCCATCATATAGTGGCAAGTCGGAACAACCGGAACCGGCGCAACCACCGGGTCAACGTGGGCGAATGTCTTCGACAGTTCGCAGATACCTGGCAGACGGCTGTGCAGCACTTCCTCGCCCAAGTGGTCGAGTTTGAGCATCACGTGGTCGCCATTCGGACCGCAACCGTTGCCGGCGATGATTTCTTTAACCATCGAGCGAGCAACCACGTCACGACCGGCAAGGTCCTTCGCGTTCGGAGCATAACGCTCCATGAAACGCTCGCCGTGCTTGTTAATTAGGTAGCCACCTTCACCGCGGCAACCTTCGGTCACCAGTACACCGGCGCCGGCGATGCCGGTCGGGTGGAACTGCCACATTTCGATGTCCTGCACCGGCACGCCAGCACGCAAGGCCATGCCCACGCCGTCGCCGGTGTTAATCAGGGCGTTGGTGGTGGACGCATAGATGCGGCCCGCGCCGCCCGTGGCCAGCACGGTAGCCTTGGCACGGATGTAGGTGGTTTCGCCGGTTTCGATGCAGATTGCGATCACACCGACGAACGCGCCGTCCTGGTTCTTCACCAGGTCAACGGCGTAGTACTCGTTCAGGAACGTGGTACCCGCTTTCAGGTTGCCCTGATAAAGGGTGTGCAACAGCGCGTGACCGGTACGGTCGGAAGCGGCGCACGTACGAGCAGCCTGGCCGCCCTTGCCGTAGTCCTTGGACTGACCGCCGAACGGACGCTGGTAGATACGCCCCTGCTCGGTACGGGAGAACGGCAGACCCATGTGGTCCAGCTCGAAAACCGCGGCAGGGCCTTCCTGGCACATGTATTCGATAGCGTCCTGGTCACCGATGTAGTCGGAACCTTTGACGGTGTCGTACATGTGCCAGCGCCAGTCGTCATTCGGATCGGCGGAAGCGATGGCGCAGGTGATGCCGCCCTGGGCCGACACAGTGTGCGAACGGGTCGGGAACACCTTGGTGATAACGGCAGTCTTGTGACCACCTTGTGCCAGCTGCAGCGCTGCGCGCATGCCGGCGCCGCCGCCGCCAATGATGATGGCGTCGAAGGAAATGGTTGGAATGTTAGCCATGAATCAGATACCCCAAAGAATCTGCACACCCCAGACGAAGTACGCGAACATCGCAACGCCGCAGACTGCCTGGAAGAGGAAACGTACTGCGGTCGCGGACTTGCCCAGCGCCATCGGCGTCAGGTAGTCGGTCGCGATGGTCCACATGCCGACCCAGGCGTGAGCGCCCAGGGCCACCAGGGCCAGCAGACTGAAGATACGCATCCCGTTGTTTGCGAACAGGCCGTGCCATTGGGCGTAGCCAATGCCAGGGTTCGCAATGAGGTATCCGATCAGGAAAATGAAATAAGCCGCGAGAACGACCGCAGACACACGCTGCGCCATCCAGTCATAGAGGCCCGAACGCGAAAGGTTCGTAACGCTGGTTACCATATCCAAACTCCTGCCAGAACGATCAGCACCACGGAAATGGCGATGATGATTTTCGAGCCCAGGCGGCCGCCTTCCAGCGTCTCACCGATGCCCATGTCCATAATCAAGTGGCGCACACCGGCTACCAGGTGATAAAGCAGAGCGGACAGAAGGCCCCATGCTACGAACTTGGCCAGCGGACTGGTCAAGCAAGCCTTCACCTCGGCATAGCCTTCCTCGGAACCCAGGGATTTGCCCAATGCATAAAGCATGATGCCAAGGCCCAGGAAGAGGATGATGCCGGATACACGGTGAAGAAATGACGTAACGCCGGTGATGGGGAGTTTGATGGTCCTTAGGTCTAGGTTTACAGGTCGTTGGCTATTCACGGCTTTTTTTTCACACTGAAGAGCCCCTAACAATCAGGGCAAAGTTGTTGGGGAGTGCACTGGTCAGGTAACCACCACCCAGGGATGCGACCCCCATCAAAACAGGCCCAAAAGCCCCTGGCGGTCGGAGGCCGAGTATAGACAGTTAGGCTACTAATGACAACGCGCTGTCCTCACCCTAATAGCGCATTGCGCAAGCCGTATAAAAGGCGTAAATGGCGGGTAATTTCGAGGAAAAAGTACGGTTAAAGCCTTCTGGGGCAAGACTTTAGGCAAATTGACATTCGAATTTATATCAATATAGTGGTGCGGGCCCTGCGTGGGGGGTCTGTCTGATGATTTGAAGCATAACACATGGCTGACAAAAAAGCGCAGTTGATCATCGAGGGCGCAGCCCCCGTCGAGCTGCCCATTTTAACCGGCACCGTTGGTCCTGATGTAATCGACGTTCGGGGCTTGACGGCCACGGGCCGCTTCACCTTTGACCCAGGGTTCATGTCGACCGCCTCGTGCGAGTCGAAAATCACCTACATCGACGGCGACAACGGCATCCTGCTGCACCGCGGCTACCCGATCGAACAACTCGCCGAGAAGTCGGACTACCTGGAAACCTGCTACCTGCTGCTCAACGGCGAATTGCCGACCGCAGAACAGAAAGCCCAGTTCGTCAGCACCGTGAAGAACCACACCATGGTCCACGAGCAGTTGAAGACCTTCTTCAACGGCTTTCGCCGCGACGCCCACCCGATGGCCGTCATGTGCGGCGTAGTCGGCGCCCTGTCGGCCTTCTACCACGACTCCCTGGACATCAATAACCCGCAGCATCGCGAAATCTCCGCGATCCGCCTGGTTGCCAAGATGCCCACCCTGGCGGCGATGGTCTACAAGTACTCCATGGGCCAGCCCATGATGTACCCGCGCAACGACCTGACCTACGCCGAAAACTTCCTGCACATGATGTTCAACACCCCGTGCGAGATCAAACCGATCAGCCCGGTACTCGCCAAGGCCATGGACCGGATCTTCATCCTCCACGCCGACCACGAGCAGAACGCGTCGACCTCCACCGTGCGCCTGGCAGGCTCCTCGGGCGCCAACCCGTTCGCCTGCATCGCCGCCGGTATCGCCGCGCTCTGGGGCCCTGCCCACGGCGGTGCGAACGAAGCAGTATTGACCATGCTCGATGAAATCGGCGATGTCTCGAACATCGACAAGTTCATCGCCAAGGCCAAGGACAAGAACGATCCGTTCAAGTTGATGGGCTTCGGGCACCGCGTCTACAAGAACCGTGACCCGCGTGCCACCGTAATGAAGCAGACCTGCGACGAAGTCCTGCGCGAACTGGGGATCAACAACGATCCGCAACTCCAACTGGCCATGCGCCTGGAAGAGATCGCCCTGACCGACCCGTACTTCATCGAACGCTCGCTCTACCCTAACGTTGACTTCTACTCGGGGATCATCCTCAAGGCGATCGGCATTCCAACCAGCATGTTCACCGTGATCTTCGCCCTGGCGCGTACCGTCGGCTGGATCTCGCACTGGAAGGAAATGCTCTCCAGTCCGTACAAGATCGGCCGCCCGCGCCAGTTGTACACCGGCTATGAGTCGCGTGACATCACCAAGCTCGAAGATCGGCACTAACACCCAAGCAAATAGAAACGGCCTCTTGATGAGGCCGTTTTTTTTGCCTGAGGGTTAGGAGCAGCAAGCGGCAAGTCTCAAGCTGTAAGCCCCAAATAAAGGCGTCGGCCGTTGCGCAAGGGACACCTCGCTACACAACGCAGCCTTGAGCTGCAAGCTGAAAGCCTCAACTAAATACGCCAGCCCCTATGCAAGTGCACCTCACCCCACAACACCGCTTGCCGCTACAAGCTTTCAGCCACCCAAAAAAATACCCCTGCCTCTGAGGCAGGGGTACTTCTTTACAACACCGCTTCTAGCTTGCCGCTTGAAGCTTCAAGCTCGCAGCTGCCTCAATGGCTGACCGCCCCGCTCGCCCCCAGGCCCGTCTGCGAACGCACGAACTGCGGGAAGAACAGCGCCCGCTCGTTATCCGCAGCCTTGGACTTGTCGGTGATGGAGAAGAACCAGATCCCGACGAAGGCAATAATCATCGAGAACAGCGCTGGGTACTCGTAAGGGAAGATCGCTTTTTCGTGGTGCAGGATCTGCACCCAGATGGTCGGGCCAAGCACCATCAGGCCTACCGCACTCACCAGGCCCAGCCAGCCGCCGATCATGGCGCCGCGGGTGGTCAGTTTCTTCCAGTACATCGAGAGCAGCAGTACCGGGAAGTTGCAGCTTGCCGCGATGGAGAACGCCAGGCCTACCATGAACGCGATGTTCTGGCTTTCAAAGAGGATGCCCAGGCCAATCGCCAGCACTGCGAGAGCAATGGTGGTGATTTTCGAGACACGGATTTCATCTTTGTCGTTGGCTTTACCCTTTTTGATGACGCTGGCGTACAGGTCATGGGACACCGCCGAGGCACCTGCCAGGGTCAAGCCGGCCACGACCGCCAGGATGGTGGCGAACGCAACGGCCGAGATGAAGCCCAGGAAGATACTGCCGCCCACAGCATTGGCCAGGTGCACCGCCGCCATGTTGTTGCCGCCGAGCAAGGCGCCCGCTGCATCCTTGAAGTCCGGGTTCGTGCTAACCAGCAGAATCGCGCCGAAACCGATGATAAAGGTCAGGATGTAGAAGTAGCCAATGAAGCCAGTGGCATACAGCACGCTCTTACGCGCTTCTTTCGCATCGCTCACGGTGAAGAAGCGCATCAGGATGTGCGGCAGGCCAGCAGTACCGAACATCAACGCCAGGCCCAGGGAGAAGGCCGAGATCGGGTCCTTCACCAAGCCGCCGGGGCTCATGATGGCCTCACCTTTAGGGTGTACCTTGATCGCCTCGGCAAACAGTGCGTTGAAGTCGAAGTTGACGTGCTTCATTACCATGATGGCCATGAAGCTGGCACCGGACAGCAGCAGCACTGCCTTGATGATCTGTACCCATGTGGTGGCCAGCATGCCGCCGAACAGCACATACAGGCACATCAGGATGCCGACCATAATGACCGCGACATGGTAGTCCAAGCCGAACAGCAGCTGGATCAGCTTGCCGGCACCGACCATTTGCGCGATCAGGTAGAACGCCACCACCACCAGCGAGCCACAGGCCGACAGGGTGCGGATCTGGGTTTGCCCCAAGCGATAGGACGCCACGTCGGCAAAGGTGTACTTGCCCAAGTTGCGCAGGCGCTCGGCGATCAGGAACAGAATGATCGGCCAGCCCACCAAAAAGCCGATCGAGTAGATCAGGCCATCGTAGCCGGAGGTGTACACCAGAGCGGAAATGCCCAGGAAAGACGCCGCCGACATGTAGTCACCGGCAATCGCCAGGCCGTTCTGAAAACCGGTGATCTTGCCGCCGGCCGCATAGTAGTCGGCTGCCGAGTTATTGCGCTTGGAAGCCCAGTAGGTGATGCACAGGGTAGCGCCGACGAACGCGACGAACATCAGGATGGCTGAAACGTTGAGCGGTTGTTTATGCACTTCGCCGGTCAGGGCATCGGCTGCCCAAAGCGCAGGAGCGAAGGCCGCAAGCCCGAGTGCCGCAAATAGACGCCGGATCATTGTGCAGCCTCCTTGAGAATGGCGTTGTTCAGGTCATCGAACTCGCCATTGGCGCGGCGAACGTAGATGCCTGTCAGGACAAAGGCCGAGAGAATCAGCCCGACACCGATGGGGATGCCCCAGGTAATCGATGATTCAGGACTGATCTTGGCTCCCAGTACCTGGGGTCCGTACGCAATCAACAGGATGAAGCCCGAGTAAAGCCCAAGCATGATCGCCGAGAGAATCCAGGCGAACCGCTCTCTTTTGCTCACCAGCTCCTTGAAACGCGGGCTGTTTTGAATCGAGAGGTAAATGCTGTCGTTCATTGTTTTTATCCTCGCAGCACAGATTATTGTTAGAACGTACCCACTCTATGCGGCTGTAGAACTGGTTCCAGACGACCTTAGTCTTAGAACCATCCGCCGAAGCAAGCAGGCTCCCCAGGCCAGAAGCTGTCGCCCACTGGCAATGGGCGCAAGAACGCCAACAGAGCATAGAAGAAACAGCCCTTGCCCACGGCAGAAGAGCCTTGGCAAGCAAGGGGCTGGGAGGAAGGTTTGGATCAGCCCTGGAGGGGCTATGGCAGGAAGGTTTCTGCTGGCTGGCAACACGGTGCCAGGAATGCACCTGCAACCGCAGCCCGGTGGCATCTAGGCACACCGGGGCGGTCAGGCGGAGACGGGCGGGTTACTTCAACCACTCGGCGACGCGTTCAGGGTGCTTGGCGACCCACGCCTTGGCCGCCACGTCCGGCTTGGTGCCTTCCTGGATGGCCAGCATGACTTCGCCGATTTCATCCTTGGACGCCCACTGGAACTTCTTCAGAAACGCCGCCACTTCCGGGGCTTTCTTCTCCAGGCCTTTACTGCCAATGCTGTTGACGGTTTCGGCGGCGCCGTAAACGCCTTTAGGATCTTCGAGAAAGCGCAGCTTCCACTTGGCGAACATCCAGTGGGGCACCCAACCGGTCACGGCGATGGACTCTTTCTTGTCCTCGGCGCGGGTCAGTTCGGCGATCATCGCCGCGCCGGAGCTGGCTTGCAGCTTGTACCCCAGGCCGTAATCCTTGATTGCCTGATCGGTCTTGAGCATCACGCCTGAGCCAGCGTCGATGCCGACGATCTTGTTCTTGAAGCTGGTGTCGTCCTTAAGGTCGGCAATCGACTTGGCCTTGACGTACTCGGGCACGATCAGGCCGATTTTCGCGTCTTTGAAGTTCGGGCCGTAGTCGACCACCTTGTCCTTGTTTTTGGTCCAGTATTCGCCGTGGGTCACCGGCAGCCAGGCCGAGAGCATGGCGTCGAGCTTACCGGTGGCCACGCCCTGCCACATGATCCCGGTCGCGACCGCTTGCAGCTTGACGTCATAGCCGAGTTTTTCCTTGATGACCTGCGCCGCCACATGGGTAGTGGCCACGCTGTCGGACCAGCCATCGACGTAGCCGATGCTCAGGGTATTGCCGTCCGCGCTGGCCAGGGTGGAGCTCATCGCAAGCGCCAGTGCGGCACCTGCGCTTAAGAGTCGTCGCATCTTCATCGTTGCTTCCCCGAAAGTTGCGCCCGACGGATGCCGGGCGGCGTGCTGCCCCTTGGATCATCAACCCAGTGCCGGGGCAGACCTGCTCTGGCAGCGACCCTGAGGCAGCGAGAAACGACATCACTACGCCAGTAACGACACCCGGAAACCACCTCCGACATGGCCAGGCGCCACGATTACAGATAATTACCACCCGCCACCCTTGCAACCTGTATCGTCCAGCTACTATTAGCCCCGATTGTGCCTGTTTAGCTGCCCTCATGGCACTTTGGCACAACTGCGGCGGTCATAGCCTGCGAACACCATTCGGTACTTTCCTCTAAGGGATCTCGTCATGCTCCGATGCTTGCGCTGCGCCGCCCTGTTTGGCGGCCTATTCTTGAGTGCGTCCGCACTGGCGGTGGACATTGATGCCGCTAGCTATGGCTACCCGCTGACCAACCCTTTTGAAGCCACCATTGCCACCACCCCGCCGGACCTGCGCCCGCAATTGCCGTTGGACGAAGACATCGACCAAGCCGACTACAGCCTGACCCTGCGCCCGGAGCGTGAATTCATCCTGCCGGACAACTTCTGGGCAGTGAAGAAACTCACCTACCGCATGGCCAAGCAGGACCACGCCGCGCCGCTGATCTTCCTGATCGCCGGCACCGGCGCGCCGTACCACAGCAGCCTCAACGAGTACCTGAAAAAGCTCTACTACCAGGCCGGCTACCATGTGGTGCAGCTGTCCTCACCCACCAGTTTCGACTTCATCAGCGCCGCCTCGCGCTTCGCCACCCCCGGGGTGAGCAAGGAAGACGCCGAAGACCTCTACCGCGTGATGCAAGCGGTGCGCGCCCAGCACCCGAAATTGCCGGTTACCGACTACTACCTCACCGGCTACAGCCTCGGCGCGCTGAATGCGGCGTTCGTCGCCCACTTGGACGAAACCCGGCGCAGCTTCAACTTCAAGAAGGTTTTGCTGCTCAACCCGCCAGTCAATCTCTACACCTCCATCAGCAACCTGGACAAACTGGTGCAGACCGAGGTCAAGGGCATCAATAACAACACCACTTTCTATGAACTGGTGCTCAACAAGCTGACCCGCTATTTCCAGCAAAAAGGCTACATCGACCTCAACGATGCCCTACTCTACGACTTCCAGCAGTCCAAGCAGCACCTGACCAACGAACAGATGGCCATGCTGATCGGCACCTCGTTCCGCTTTTCGGCGGCCGACATCGCCTTCACCTCCGACCTCATCAACCGCCGCGGCCTGATTACCCCGCCCAAATACCCCATCAGCGAAGGCACCAGCCTCACGCCGTTCCTCAAGCGCGCCCTGCAATGCGACTTCGACTGCTACCTGACCGAACAAGTGATCCCCATGTGGCGCGCCCGCACCGACGGCGGCAGCCTGCTGCAACTGATCGACCAGGTCAGCCTCTACGCCCTCAAGGATTACCTGCAAACCAGCCCGAAAATCGCCGTGATGCACAACGCCGATGACGTGATCCTGGGCCCGGGCGACCTGGGTTTTCTGCGCACCACATTCGGTGACCGCTTGACGGTCTACCCCCACGGCGGCCATTGCGGCAACCTGAACTATCGCGTCAACAGCGACGCCATGCTGGAGTTTTTCCGTGGCTAAACACTTCCTGCTTATTGCCGCTTTACTGAGCGCAGGCGTCGCCCAAGCCGACAACAGCAAGGCCAATGCGCCGACCGTGGTCGCCCCGGACGGTTTCACCGAGCCCTTGACCAAACTCAAGTTCAACCCGGGCCTGGACCAGCGCGAATTCGAGCGCTCCACCCTCAATGCCCTGAACGTGTATGACCCGCTGGAGTCGTGGAACCGGCGCGTCTACCACTTCAACTACCGTTTCGACCAGTGGGTGTTCCTGCCGGTGATCGACGGCTACCGCTACATCACCCCCAGCTTTTTGCGCAGCGGCGTGAGCAATTTCTTCAACAACCTGGGGGACGTGCCGAACCTGCTCAACAGCCTGTTGCAGTTCAAGGGCCAGCGCTCCATGGAAACCACCGCGCGGCTGCTGCTCAACACCACCCTCGGCGTCGCCGGCCTGTGGGACCCGGCCACCAAAATGGGCCTGCCGCGCCAAAGCGAAGACTTCGGCCAGACCCTAGGCTTCTACGGCGTACCGGGCGGCGCCTACGTGATCCTGCCGATCCTCGGCCCTTCCAACCTGCGCGACACCGGCGGGCTGGTGTTCGACTACAGCGCCGAATCCACGGTCAACTTCCTCAACGTCGCCGAAGTCAGCAGCAACCACCCAGAAGTCTGGGTTTTGCGCGGCGTAGACAAGCGCTACCAGACCAGCTTCCGCTACGGCCAACTGAACACACCGTTCGAGTACGAAAAAGTGCGCTACGTCTACACCGAAGCGCGCAAGCTGCAAATTGCGGAATAGATAGGAGCTGCAAGCCTCAAGCTTGCAGCTTGTAGCTAGCGACCGCTAAACGCCTTCCAAATCTTCGTCGCCGCCATCACGCCGGCCAGCACCACGGCGCCGGCCACGATCCCGGCCACGCCGTTGAGCAAGATCGGCACGATAAACCCCGCTCCGCCCGCCGCCGCGCCCACGCCTTCGATCCAGTGATGGATCGCCGGCACACCGTGGGTGAGGATGCCGCCGCCCACCAGGAACATCGCCGCCGTACCGATCACCGACAGGCCCTTCATCATGTAAGGCGCCGCCCGCAGGATCGCCGCGCCGACACTTTGAGCGACCTGCCCGCTTTTCTGCGTCAGCCACAGGCCCAGGTCGTCGAGTTTGACGATGCCCGCCACCAGGCCATACACCCCCACCGTCATCACCAGGGCGATGCCCGACAACACAATGACCTGCTGGGTCAGCGGCGCGTCGGCCACGGTGCCCAAGGTGATGGCGATGATTTCCGCCGAGAGAATGAAGTCGGTGCGGATCGCACCCTTGATCTTGCCGCGCTCGAACGCCACCAGGTCGGTGGCCGGGTCCGCCACTGCCTGCACGAGTTTGGCGTGCTCGGCCTGGTCCTCGGCGGGGCTGTGCAGGAACTTGTGGGCCAGTTTCTCAAAACCCTCGAAACACAAGTACGCGCCGCCGACCATCAGCAGCGGCGTCACCAGCCAGGGCACGAACGCACTGATGGCCAGGGCCGAAGGCACCAGGATCAGCTTGTTCACGAACGACCCCTTGGCCACCGCCCACACCACCGGAATCTCCCGCTCGGCACGCACGCCGCTCACCTGCTGGGCGTTGAGCGCCAGGTCGTCGCCCAGCACCCCGGCGGTCTTCTTCGCCGCCATTTTGGTCATCAGCGCCACGTCATCGAGCACCGCGGCGATGTCATCGATCAATAACAACAAGCTGCTGCCAGCCATGGAAGGTCGTCCTGTCACAAGAAATGTGATGGAGCATAGCGCGGCAATAGGCCCTATGGGGCATTCTTGAGCCTCGCGCAAACGCGGTGCTACCATGCGCCACCGCCCGTACCGGCAAGGAATCACCTGGTTTATGAGCACCATCCGCGAGCGTAATAAAGAACTGATCCTGCGGGCCGCCAGCGAAGAGTTCGCCGACAAGGGCTTCGCCGCGACCAAGACCAGTGACATCGCCGCCAAGGCCGGGCTGCCCAAACCCAACGTCTACTACTACTTCAAATCCAAGGACAACCTCTACCGCGAGGTGCTCGAAAGCATCATCGAGCCGATCCTGCAAGCCTCCACCCCCTTCAACGCCGACGGCGTGCCGGGCGAAGTGCTGAGCGCCTACATCCGCTCGAAAATCCGCATCTCCCGTGACCTGCCCTTTGCCTCCAAGGTGTTCGCCAGCGAAATCATGCACGGCGCCCCCCACCTGAGCGCCGACCAGGTGCAGCAGCTCAACGCCCAGGCCAAGCACAACATCGACTGCATCCAGACCTGGATCGACCGCGGCCAGATCGCCCCCCTCGACCCCCACCACCTGATGTTCAGCATCTGGGCCGCGACCCAGACCTACGCCGACTTCGACTGGCAGATCTCGGTGGTCACCGGCAAAGCCAAACTCGACGAAACCGACTACGAAGCCGCCGCCCAGACCATTATCCGGTTGGTGCTCAAAGGGTGTGCGCCGGATTAAGGCACCGCGGCGCGGCTATCGCGAGCAGGCTCGCTCCCACAGGGGGCTGGGTATCGACCCCAACAAATCGCCTGTGGGAGCGAGCCTGCTCGCGATGGCGGTGTATCAGCCCAGCACAGTCAAGCCCCCACCCCCGCATCCGCCCGCAAACCCTGGGCTTCTATCGCGCTGATGGCGCATTGCTCGTCAATGTCCGAGGTGTCGCCACTGATGCCGATGGCGCCGATGACGGTGCCTTGTGGGTCGCGGATCAGTACACCGCCAGGGGCAGGGACGACGCTGCCCTGGCCCAGGCTGTTGAGGGCGGCGATGAAGGCTGGGCGTTGCTGGGCGTCCAGGGCCAGCAAGCGTGAGCCCTTGCCCAGGGCAATCGCCCCCCAGGCCTTGCCGATGGCGATTTGCGGGCGCAACAGGCTGGCGCCGTCTTCGCGTTGCAGGCTCAACAGGTGCCCGCCCGCGTCCAGGACCGCGACGGTCAGGGGCGCAGCGGCGATCTGCCGCCCGGCATGGATGGCCTGGCCGGTCAGGCTGACTGCGACTTTCAAGGTTAAAGCGCTCATGGGTGCCGTCCTTATCTTGTTAGGGAAAAGCCTGGGGGCTTGATGAAAAACAGACACTACAAATAGAACACAATAGAATCTATTTTTGTATACAATAATTCTCGCAAATTACCCGAAGCGACGAAAAGTCACAGTATTCAAAGCCCTCAACAATTGAAACAGGCGCTTGAGAAAAGGGATTGACCTTCTCAGCCGGCCATGAATACACTCGCCGCAAAAACCACTTGTATACAATTACAAAACGCAAGAGGCACAAAACCATGAGCAAAATGAGAGCAATCGAAGCCGCCGTTCTGGTGATGCGCCGTGAAGGTGTGGACACTGCCTTCGGTATCCCGGGCGCCGCCATCAACCCGCTGTACTCGGCCCTGCAAAAGGTCGGTGGCATCGATCACGTCCTTGCTCGCCACGTGGAAGGCGCCTCGCACATGGCCGAGGGTTACACCCGCACCAAGGCCGGCAATATCGGCGTGTGCATCGGCACGTCGGGCCCGGCCGGCACCGACATGGTCACCGGGCTCTACAGCGCCTGGGCCGACTCGATCCCGATCCTGTGCATCACCGGCCAGGCCCCGCGGGCGCGGATGCACAAGGAAGACTTCCAGGCCGTGGACATCACCAGCATCGTCAAACCCGTCACCAAGTGGGCGACCACCGTGCTGGAACCGGGCCAGGTGCCCTACGCCTTCCAGAAAGCCTTTTATGAAATGCGCTCCGGGCGCCCCGGCCCCGTGCTGATCGACCTGCCGTTCGACGTGCAAATGGCCGAAATCGAATTCGACATCGACGCCTACCAGCCCCTGCCCCTGGCCAAGCCTTCGGCCACCCGCCTCCAGGTGGAAAAAGCCCTGGCCCTGCTGGACCAGGCCGAACGCCCACTGCTCGTAGCCGGCGGCGGCATCATCAACGCCGACGCCAGCGAGTTGCTGGTGGAATTCGCCGAGCTGACCGGCATTCCGGTCATTCCCACCCTGATGGGCTGGGGCACCATCCCCGACGATCACCCGCAAATGGTGGGCATGGTCGGCCTGCAAACCTCGCACCGCTACGGCAACGCGACGATGCTCAAATCCGACGCGGTGCTGGGCATCGGCAACCGCTGGGCCAACCGCCACACCGGTTCGGTGGAGGTCTACACCCAAGGGCGCACATTCATCCACGTTGACATCGAGCCCACGCAGATCGGCCGCGTATTCACCCCGGACCTGGGCATCGTCTCCGACGCCGCCTCGGCCCTGACCGTGTTCATCGAAGTGGCCCGTGAATGGCAAGCCGCCGGCAAGCTGAAAAACCGCAGCGCCTGGTTGCAGGACTGCCAGCAGCGCAAGGCCAGCCTGCACCGCAAGACCCACTTCGATAATGTGCCGGTCAAGCCCCAGCGCGTGTACGAAGAGATGAACCAGGTATTCGGCAAAGACACCTGCTACGTCAGCACCATTGGTTTGTCGCAGATTGCTGGCGCGCAATTCCTACACGTCTATAAGCCACGGCACTGGATCAACTGCGGCCAGGCCGGCCCGTTGGGCTGGACCATCCCCGCCGCCCTGGGCGTGGTCAAGGCTGACCCAAGCCGCAAAGTGGTGGCCTTGTCCGGCGACTACGACTTCCAGTTCATGATCGAAGAACTGGCCGTGGGCGCGCAGTTCAAGCTGCCGTACATACACGTAGTGGTGAACAATTCCTACCTGGGGTTGATCCGCCAGGCCCAGCGCGGGTTTGAAATGGACTACTGCGTGCAGTTGTCTTTCGACAACCTCAACGCCCCGGAACTCAACGGCTATGGCGTTGACCACGTGGCCGTCGCCGAAGGCCTGGGCTGCAAGGCGCTGCGGGTGTTCGAGCCGGCGCAGATCCAACCGGCCCTGCGCCGCGCCCAGGAAATGATCGAAGAATTCAAGGTGCCGGTGATCGTTGAGATTATTCTGGAGCGCGTGACCAACATTTCCATGGGCACCGAGATCAACGCCGTCAACGAATTCGAAGACCTGGCGCTGGTGGGCAACGATGCGCCCACGGCGATTTCGCTGCTCGATTAACCCTTGCTCGCCCCCCGGTGGGAGCGAGCCTGCTCGCGATAAGGCCGGCACATTCAGCGTTGTTGTTGACTGACCGACGGCTATCGCCAGCAGGCTGGCTCCCACACGGAACATGCACAACTTTCAGGAGACCACCATGCCGCGTTTTGCCGCCAACCTGTCCATGCTGTTTACCGAGCAGGACTTCCTCGCCCGCTTCGAAGCCGCCGCCAAGGCCGGTTTCAGTGGTGTCGAGTACCTGTTCCCCTACGACTTCAGCTCGGCCCAGATCAAGGCTCAGCTCGATGCCCACGGCCTGACCCAAGTGCTGTTCAACCTGCCGGCCGGCGACTGGGCCAAGGGTGAGCGAGGCATCGCCTGCCACCCGGACCGGGTCGAGGAGTTCCGCGCCGGTGTCGATTTGGCCATCGCCTACGCCCAGGTGCTGGGCAACCGCCAGGTCAACTGCCTGGCCGGCATCCGCCCCCAGGGCCTGGACTGCGCCACGGTGCAGCAGACCTTCGTCGACAACCTCAAGTACGCCGCCGACAAGCTGCACGCGGCGGGCATCAAACTGGTGATGGAAGCGATCAACACCCGCGACATTCCGGGTTTCTACCTCAACACCACGGCTCAGGCCCTGGCGATCCGCGAGCAGGTGGGCAGTGCCAACCTGTACTTGCAATACGACATCTACCACATGCAAATCATGGAAGGTGACCTGGCCCGCACCATGGCCACGCATCTGGACGACATCAACCACATCCAACTGGCCGACAACCCCGGGCGCAACGAGCCGGGCACCGGCGAAATCAACTACCGCTTCCTGTTTGAACACCTGGACCGCATCGGTTACCAGGGCTGGGTCGGCTGCGAGTACAAGCCGCTGACCACCACTGAAGCGGGGCTGGGTTGGCTCAAGAGCCACAACGCGATCTGACTGCGCCCCTGCCCCCTGCGGGAAGCGCGCAAGACCTATAAAAACAAGAGGATTTCTCCATGGCTAAAATCGGATTCATCGGCACCGGCATCATGGGTCGCCCAATGGCGCAGAACCTGCAAAAGGCCGGCCACACGCTGCTCCTGTCCGAGCACCACGACAAAGCCCCGGCCGACCTGGTCGCCGCCGGCGCCATCGCCCTGGCCAACCCGAAAGAAGTGGCCCAGGAAGCTGAATTCATCATCGTCATGGTGCCTGATACGCCCCAGGTCGAAGACGTGCTGTTCAGTGCCAACGGCGTCGCCGAAGGCGTGGGCCCGGGCAAGATTGTCATCGACATGAGTTCCATCTCGCCCACCGCGACCAAGGCCTTCGCCGCGCGGATCAACGAAAAAGGCGCGCAGTACCTGGACGCCCCGGTGTCCGGCGGTGAAGTCGGGGCCAAGGCCGCGACCCTGAGCATCATGGTCGGCGGCGACAACCAGGCCTTCGCCCGCGCCCTGCCGCTGTTGCAGAGCATGGGCAAGAACATCACCCTGGTCGGCGGCAACGGCGACGGGCAAACCGCGAAAGTGGCGAACCAGATCATCGTCGCCCTCAACATCCAAGCCGTGGCCGAGGCGCTGTTGTTCGCCGCCAAAAATGGCGCCGACCCGGCCAAGGTGCGTGAAGCGCTGATGGGTGGTTTCGCCTCCTCGAAGATCCTCGAAGTGCACGGCGAGCGCATGATTAAGGGCACCTTCGACCCGGGTTTCCGCATCAGCCTGCACCAGAAAGACCTCAACCTGGCCCTGGCCGGCGCCCGCGAACTGGGGATCAACCTGCCCAACACCGCCAACGCCCAGCAAGTGTTCAGCACCTGCAACGCCATCGGTGGCGCCAACTGGGACCACTCGGCGCTTATCAAGGGCCTGGAGCACATGGCGAACTTCTCGATTCGGGAGAAGTAAGCAGCACACACCCCATGGGAGCGAGCCTGCTCGCGATGAGGCCGCTACAGTCAACCTTCGGCGGGCCTGACGAATCGCTATCGCGAGCAGGCTCGCGCCCACAGGGGCTGTCCATGCGTTCCAAGCCGAACCACAAAAAACCGGGAGCCCGCCATGTCGGTCGATCCACAACAATTGCTCCGTGAGCTGTTCGCCACAGCCATCGACGCCGCCCATCCCCGCCAGGTGCTGCAAGCTCATCTGCCCGCCGACCGTAGCGGGCGGGTGATTGTCATCGGCGCCGGCAAGGCCGCTGCCGCCATGGCCCAGGAGGTCGAGCGCTGCTGGCAGGGCGAAATCTCGGGCCTGGTGGTCACCCGCTACGGCCACGGTGCACCGTGCAGCAAAATCGAAGTGGTCGAGGCCGCCCACCCGGTGCCCGACACCGCGGGCCTGGCGGTGGCTCGCCGGGTACTGGAGTTGGTGAGCCACCTGAATGAAGACGACCGGGTGATTTTCCTCCTCTCCGGCGGCGGCTCGGCGTTGCTGGCCTTGCCCGCCGCCGGCATTACCCTGGCCGATAAACAGTCGATCAACAAAGCCCTGCTCAAGTCCGGCGCCACCATTGGCGAGATGAACTGCGTGCGCAAGCACCTCTCGGCCATCAAGGGCGGGCGCTTGGGCAAAGCCTGCTGGCCGGCGACGGTGTACACCTACGCGATTTCCGACGTACCGGGCGACCTGGCCACCGTGATCGCCTCCGGCCCCACCGTGGCCGACCCGAGCACCTCGGCGCAGGCCCTGGCGATCCTCGCCCGCTATGACATCGAGGTGCCCGCCAGCGTGCGCGCCTGGCTGCAAAACCCCGAGTCGGAGACGGTCAAACCCGGCGACCCGAGCCTGGCCCGCAGCCATTTCCAACTGATCGCCCGCCCGCAGCAATCCCTGGAAGCGGCGGCGGTCAAGGCGCGCCAGGCCGGGTTCAGCCCACTGATCCTCGGTGACCTGGAAGGCGAGTCGCGGGAGGTGGCCAAAGTCCACGCCGGCATCGCCCGCCAGATCGTGCTCCACGGCCAGCCGTTGGCGGCGCCCTGCGTGATCCTCTCGGGCGGCGAAACCACCGTCACCGTGCGCGGCAATGGCCGGGGCGGGCGCAACGCCGAGTTCCTCCTGAGCCTGACCGACAGCCTCAAGGGCCTGCCTGGGGTGTACGCCCTGGCCGGCGACACCGATGGCATCGACGGCTCCGAGGACAACGCCGGCGCCCTCATGACCCCCGCCAGCTACGCCCGCGCCGAAGCCCTGGGCCTGAGCGCCAGCGCGGAACTGGACAACAACAATGGCTACGGCTATTTCCAGGCGCTGGACGCCTTGATCGTCACCGAGCCGACGCGCACCAACGTCAATGACTTTCGCGCCATCCTGATCCTTGAGAGCCCCGCCCATGACGCCTGACAAGAAGGTCAAAATCCTCGCCACCCTGGGCCCTGCCACAGACGGCATCGACGATATCCGTGAACTGGTGGAGGCCGGGGTGAACATTTTTCGCCTCAACTTCAGCCACGGCGACCACGCCGACCACGCCCAGCGCTACCAGTGGATCCGCGAGGTGGAGCGCCAGCTCAACTACCCTTTGGGCATCCTGATGGACCTGCAAGGGCCGAAACTGCGGGTTGGCCGGTTCGCCGACGGCAAGGTGCAACTGCTGCGCGGCCAGGCCCTGCGCCTGGACCTGGACCCCACGCCGGGCGACCAGCGCCGGGTCAACCTGCCCCACCCCGAGATCATCGCGGCCCTGGAGCCGGGCATGGACCTGCTGCTCGACGACGGCAAACTGCGCCTGCGGGTGACCGCCAAACACGCCGACGCCATCGACACCACGGTGCTCAATGGCGGCGAACTGTCGGACCGCAAAGGCGTCAACGTGCCCGAAGCGGTGCTGGACTTAAGCCCCCTGACCGCCAAGGACCGCCGCGACCTGAGTTTCGGCTTGGAGCTGGGGGTGGACTGGGTGGCGCTGTCGTTCGTGCAACGCCCGCAGGATATCCACGAAGCCCGCGCGTTGATCGGCGACAAGGCGTTCCTGATGGCCAAGATCGAGAAGCCGTCGGCCGTGGCCCAACTGTGGGAAATCGCCGAATTGAGCGACGCCATCATGGTCGCCCGCGGTGACCTGGGGGTGGAAGTGCCGGCCGAGAGCGTGCCGCAAATCCAGAAGGACATCATCCGCACCTGCCGCCAATTGGGTAAACCGGTGGTGGTGGCCACGCAGATGCTCGAATCCATGCGCTTCTCCCCGGCGCCCACCCGCGCCGAGGTCACCGATGTCGCCAACGCGGTGGCCGAAGGGGCGGATGCGGTGATGCTGTCGGCGGAAACCGCCTCGGGCGAGTACCCCCTCGAAGCGGTGCAGATGATGAGCAAGATCATCCGCCAGGTCGAAGGCGGCCCGGACTACCAGACCCAACTGGACGTGAGCCGGCCCAAGGCCGAAGCGACCACCTCGGACGCCATCAGCTGCGCGATCCGGCGCATCAGCAACATCCTGCCGGTGGCAGTGCTGGTCAACTACAGCGAATCCGGGGCATCCAGCCTGCGGGCGGCGCGGGAGCGGCCCGGGTTGCCGATCCTCAACCTCACGCCCAACCTCTCCACGGCCCGGCGCCTGAGCGTGGCCTGGGGCGTGCATTCGGTGGTCAACGACCGTTTGCGCCAGGTCGATGAGGTGTGCTCCACGGCCCTGGAAATCGCCCAGGCCCAAGGCATGGCCCAGCGCGGCGACACCCTGCTGATAACCGCCGGCGTGCCGTTCGGGCGCCCCGGGTCGACCAACTCATTGCGGATCGAGACGTTGATCTAGCGTCGGTAGCGGCCCTATCGCGAGCAGGCTCGCTCCCACAAAAGGTGCCTATGGACCTGGGGGGGGAGCGAGCCTGCGCGCGATTAAGGCCACCTCGGTCCCCCTCTCTGTGCCCAACCCCCATGACCCCGAACTCCACCCACTGCCCCGACTGGGCCACTGCCCTGCTCCACGGTTTCAGCCAGATTTTCCTGCAACGCCATGCGCTGTGCGGCGTGCTCTGCCTGCTGGCAGTTCTGTGCAGCGCCCCGGCCCTGCTCGGCGGCGCGTTACTGGGCGGCGTCGCCGGGTTGCTCACCGCCCAACGCCGCGGCTACCCCAAGGCCGAGCGCGAGGCCGGGCTCTACAGCTACAACGGCGTGCTGCTCGGCCTGCTGCTGCCTCAGGTATTGCCCTGGTCGGTGCTACTGGTGCCGCTGATAATTGCCGGCGGCGGCCTCAGTGCGATGCTGGTGCGCCAGTGGCTCAAACGCGCGCCCAACCCCACTTGCCTGCCCGCCTACACGGCACCGTTCATCGCCCTGGGCTGGCTGCTGCTAAGCACGGCCGAGCTGCCCGCCGCCGCGCCCCTGGCGGCCCTGCCCGCGAACGGGACGAGCCTGTTGCTGGCACTGTTCAAGGGCCTGGGCCAGGTCATGCTGCTGGAGGCGCCCTTGGCCGGCGTGCTGATCGGCGCGGGGCTGTTGCTCGCCAATCGCCACGCGGCAGCCTGGGCCTTGCTCGGCGCGGCACTGGGCCTGGGCGCCGGGTTGCTGCTCGACGCCCCCAACCAGGCCTTGCAGGGCCTGTACAGCTACAACCCGGCCCTAGCCGCCCTGGCGCTGAGCCAGCAACGGCGCCAGCCCTGGTTGCCGCTGCTGGGCATTGCCCTGGCGATCGTCCTCGCTCCGGGCTTTGCCGCCATCGGCCTGGCCGCCCTGACGGCGCCTTTCGTCCTCGCCTGCTGGCTGGTGCGCGCCGCCACCCGAGTGCTGCAACAGGCCGCCCGCGATTGCGCGCCTTGCGCAACCCCGGGCAATCCACCTAGGCTGCGTTGACCTTCGTTTCAGGCGTAACCCATGGACAGCAACAAGCACTGGCGTGAACGGCTCTACGTCATGATTTTCCAGACCGACACCCAGGCCGGGCGGCGCTTCGACCAGAGCTTGCTGCTTATCATCCTGGCCAGCCTGGTGGTGGTGATCCTCGACAGCATCGACAGCATCCACCAGCACTACGCCGGGCTGTTGCAGGCCATCGAGTGGGGCTTCACCCTGGTTTTTGCCATCGAGTACGGCCTGCGCCTGTACTGCTCGCCCAAGCCGCTGCGCTATGCGTTCAGTTTCTATGGCCTGGTGGACCTGCTGGCCATCGTCCCCGGCATCCTCGCGCTGTACTACAGCGACGCCCAATACCTGCTGATAATCCGCATCATCCGCATGCTGCGTATCTTTCGCGTGCTCAAGCTCAGCCCTTACCTCAAGCAGGCCAACTACCTGCTCTCGGCCCTGCGCGGCAGCAAGCAGAAAATCATCGTGTTCCTGCTCAGCGTGTGCACCCTGGTGACCGTGTTCGGCACCCTGATGTACGTGATCGAAGGCCCCGAGCACGGTTTCACCAGCATCCCCACCGGCATCTACTGGGCCATCGTCACCCTCACCACCGTGGGCTTTGGCGATATCGTGCCCAAGACCACCCTGGGCCAGATTATTTCGTCCCTGGTGATGATTACCGGTTACTCGATCATCGCCGTGCCCACCGGCATCTTCACCGCCGAACTGGCCAACGCCATGCGCGGCGAACAGCTGCAACACGACTGCCCGGTGTGCAAAAAGAACAGCCACGAACACGGCGCCGCATTTTGCTCGCGCTGCGGCAATGCACTGTTTAAGAAAATCGAATAAGCAAAGTTCTTTTTAATCTTTAAAGAGATATACCGCCCCGGCTATAGTCGATGGCAAAAGGCCCTTACCCCACCTCGAACACCCTGAATACAACAAGGAATGCGCAGTGAAAAAACTCTTTGGCGCCTCACTTCTGGCCGCTGGCCTGGCCCTGGGCAGCGTCGCCCAGGCCGCCCCTACCCTGCTCAACGTGTCCTATGACGTCATGCGCGACTTCTACAAGGACTACAACGCCGCCTTCCAGAAACACTGGAAAGCCGAGCACAACGAGAACATCACCCTGCAAATGTCCTTCGGCGGCTCCAGCAAACAAGCGCGCTCGGTGATCGACGGCCTGCCCGCCGACGTCATCACCATGAACATGGCCACCGACATCAACGCCCTGGCCGACAACGGCAAACTGGTTCCGGACAACTGGGTCACGCGCCTGCCAGACAACAGCGCACCGTTCACCTCGGCCACCGTGTTCATCGTGCGCAAAGGCAACCCCAAAGCCCTCAAAGACTGGCCCAACCTGCTCAAGGACGGCGTGCAGGTGATCGTGCCCAACCCGAAAACCTCGGGTAACGGCCGCTACACCTACCTGTCCGCGTGGGGCTACGTGCTGAAAAACGGCGGCGACGAAAACAAGGCCAAGGACTTCGTCGGCAAACTGTTCAAGCAAGCGCCCGTGCTGGACACCGGCGGCCGTGCGGCCACCACCACCTTCATGACCAACCAGATCGGCGACGTCCTGGTGACCTTCGAGAACGAAGCCGAGATGATCGCCCGCGAATTCGGCCGCGACCAATTCGAGGTCGTCTACCCGAGCGTCTCCGCCGAAGCCGAGCCACCGGTGTCGGTCGTCGATAAAGTCGTCGACAAAAAAGGCACCCGCGCCGCCGCCGAGGAATACCTCAAGTACCTGTGGTCCCCCGAAGGCCAGGAAATCGCCGCCAACAACTACCTGCGCCCACGGGACCCGAAAGTGCTGGCCAAGTACACCGACCGCTTCCCGAAAGTGGACTTCCTCTCCGTGGAAAAAACCTTCGGCGACTGGCGCACCGTGCAAAAGACCCACTTCAATGACGGTGGCGTATTCGACCAGATCTATAGCGGCCAGTAACGCCACAGGCACGTAGCAAACGGGCTCGCCCGCGCTGGAGTGCGAAGCGCTCCCAAAATCGTCATCCACTCAAACATACGGACGACGGCTTTGGGGGCGGCTACGCCTCCCAGCGCGGGCGAGCCCGCTTGCTACAGGGGTTTTGAACTTACTGCGGATGCAACCGCCCCAACCCCGAGGGCACGCCGTGGACGTCGGTTTCTTCCCATGGGCCGTTGGGGCTGATGGCGCGGCTCCAGCCGTTGTTCCAGCGGTAGTAGGTGCGCTGGCGGTAGTAGGTGCCGGGTTGGTTGTCGAGGGCATAGACGCCGAGTTTGGCGTCCCAGTGGCTGTTACCGCCCGGTGGCGGGGCGAAGCTGGCGGAGGTGCGCGGCACGGGTTTGGCAGGCGGGATGGGGGTCACGGGTTTGCCGGGGACTTTGGCCGGGGGCACCGGTTGGGTCGTGGGGCCGGCGGGTGGGATCGGCGGCAAGGGGCCCGGCGTGGGCCGCTGGACCGCACATGCGCTTAACCCTAGAACCAGACTGAGCAGGGTGAGGCGAGCGATGGCGGTCATGGGCGGCTTCTCTGTTATTGGTCCGGGCTGTCGATAGTCAGGTGTTGCGGCGCGGTGGTGCTGCTGGCCAGGGGCTTGCTGCGACCGATCCATTCGCCGGCAGTCGGTTGGCCGGCGCGGGAGACGCGCGCAACCAGTTGGACTTCAGGGAAGTTCGACAGTTTCAATTGCGGCATCATGGCGTCCGCGTCGCCCAGTTCGACGGTAACCGGCAGGTCGGCCACGGTCACCCGTTTGGCCGCCAGGGGCGCCGGAGGGCCGGAAGCGGCACGGGCGAAGATGAACACGCTGTCGCCCGGTTGCACCTTGGCCTTGAGTGCCGGCGCCAGGTCGACGCGGACCTTGAGCAACGCCCCGCCTACCGCTGCCGCAGGCGCCTTGGCAACCGTGCCGCCGTTGGCCTGCAACTTCTCGGTGGCACGCTCGATACCGCCCTGCAATGCCGCGCGCGAAGCGTCTTCGGCCGGCAGTTGGGCTTGCAGGCGCGTCCAGTAGTCGATGGCGTCCTGATAGCGTTCTGCTTCAAACGCGGCGATACCCAACAGGCCCAGGCTGGTGACTTCCTTAGGGTCGGCCTTCAGGGCTTCGTCGGTCAGGGCTTGCACCTTGTCCGACCATTTCTTGTTGTCGGCAAAATACTGCGCCTGCGCCCACTGCCCGAGCAGTTCCGGTTGGCGCCCGGCCACGGCCACGGTGCGCTCGAAGATCTTCGCCGCGTCGGCGGGACGGTCCTGGGCCATGTAGGTACGGCCGAGGAAGTACAGGCCTTCGGCCGATTCCGGTTGCGCCGCCACGGCACGCTCCAGGCGCTGGGTCATGTCTTCCATGGACTGCGGCGCCTGGGCGAACTCGCGGGTCAATTCGACCTTGTCGGCGGCACCGAAATGCAGATAGAGGCCCAGGCCCAGCACGGGCACGAGGATGGCGGCGATCAGCGGTGCGGTCTTGCCCAGGCGCGACACCCGCGCCGTGTCGGCGCCCTCGGTGTCGGCCAGCAACTCACGGGCCGCTTCGGCGCGGCCGCTGGCCATTTGCGCGACGTCGAGCACGCCTTCCTCTTGTTGGCTGTGCAGTTCAGCCACGCGCTCTTGGTAAAGCGCCACGTTCAGCGCGGTACGATCCTCTTCACGTTGGGCACGACGGCCGCGTAGAACCGGGATCAGCAGAAAACTCAGGGCTACCAGTAGGAGCAGACCCGCAGCCAGCCAGAAATCAATCATTCGTGGTTTTATCCAAGAGGTGGTCGAGGCGCTTGCGCTCATCAGGGGAAAGGGTTTCGGGGGCACCGGGGCCCGCGCCGCGGCGGCGGCGCACGATCACGCCGATAATCACCAGCCCGCCCAGCAGCAACGCGGCGGGGCCGAACCAGAGCAGCGCGGTCTTGCCGGTCAACGGCGGGCGATAGCGCACGAAATCACCGTAGCGATCGACCATGAAGTCGATGATCTGCTGGTTGTCCTTGCCCTCGCCGAGCATGCGGAAAATTTCTTTGCGCAGGTCGGCGGCAATCGGCGCGTTGGAGTCGGCGATGTCCTGGTTCTGACATTTGGGGCAACGCAGCTCCTTGGTCAGCTGGTGGAAGCGCTCACGCTCGCCGTCGTTGGCGAACTCGTAGGTGTCGATGGCGGCATGGGCGACGCTGGCGATGCCCAGGGCCAGCACGGCGGCGGTTAACCACGACTTCATGGCTTGGCCTCATCGACCAGGGCCTGGTACTTGGCGGCCAGTTGCTCACGCCAGATCACTTCGTCGATCACCCCCACGAACTTGTCGCGGATGATGCCCTTGGCGTCGATGAAGAAGGTTTCCGGTGCGCCGTAGACGCCCAGGTTCAGGCCCAGGTTGCCGTCTTCGTCGCGGATATCCAGTTGGTAGGGGTTGTGGAATTCCTTGAGCCACTTCAAGGCGTCGGCGTTGACGTCCTTGTAGTTGACGCCGTAGATCACCACGCCCTGTTCGGCCAGTTTGTTCAACACCGGGTGCTCGACCCGGCAGGAAATGCACCAGGTCGCCCAGACGTTGACCAGCGCCGGCTTGCCCTTGAGGTCGGCCTCGGTCAATTGGCGGTCACCCTGCACGTTGGGCAGGTTGAACGCCGGGAACGGCTTGCCGATCATGGCCGAGGGCAGCTCGGCCGGGTTCAAGTACAGGCCGCGGTAGAGGAACACTGCCACCACCAGGAACACTGCCAGGGGCAGCACCATCATCCAACGTCTCATGCCGCCGCTCCCGTCATGCCCAGGGCTTCGCGCACCTGGCTTTTGACCTTGACCCGATAACGCCGGTCCAGCGCCGCCAATACACCGCCCAGGCCGGTGAGCAGGCCACCGAACCAGATCCAGCGCACGAATGGTTTGACGTGGACCCGCACGGCCCAAGCGCCCTCGCCCAGGGGTTCACCGAGGGCGACGTAGATGTCGCGGGTGAAGCCTGCGTCGATGCCGGCCTCGGTCATGACCGAGTTCTGCACGGTGTACAGGCGTTTTTCCGGGTGCAGCACGGCAATTTCCTTACCGTTGCGCACCACGCGTACGGTGCCTTTGTCGGAGGTGAAGTTCGGCCCTTCGTAGTGCTTGGCGCCGTCGAAAATGAAGTGATAACCGGCCAGGTCCATGGACTCGCCCGGCTCCAGGCGCAGGTCGCGCTCGGCGCTGTTCTGGCTCGACAACACCACGCCCAGGGCACACACGGCGATGCCGATGTGGGCGATCTGCATGCCCCAGTAGCTGCGGGTCAGGCTCGGCAGGCCTTTGATAAGGCCTTTGTGGCGGGTCTTGTCGACAATATCGCGCACCCCGGCCAGCAGCACCCAGGCGGCGAGCATGAAGGTGGCCAGCACGGCCCAGTTGAAGTCGCCATAAGCCACGCCCGCCACCACCGCCAGCGCGGCGCTGCCCAGCAGCACCGGGGCGAGCATGCGCAGCAACCACTTGAACGGAGTGTCTTTCCAACGCACCAGCACACCCACGGCCATGACCACCATCAGCAGGGCCATCAGCGGGATGAACAGCGCGTTGAAGTACGGCGGGCCGACGGACATCTTGGCCCCGGTCAAAGCATCGAGCACCAGCGGGTACAGGGTGCCCAGCAGGATCATCGAAGCCGCCACCACGAGCACCAGGTTATTGCCCAGCAACAGCGTCTCGCGGGACCACAGGTTGAAGCCCACGTGGCTCTTGACCACGGGCGCGCGCAGGGCGAACAGGGTCAGCGAACCGCCGACCACAAACAGCAGGAACATCAGGATGAACACGCCCCGCTCCGGGTCGGAGGCAAAGGCATGCACCGAGGTCAGCACGCCGGAGCGCACCAGGAAGGTACCCAGCAGGCTCAGGGAGAACGCGGCGATGGCCAGCAACACGGTCCAGCTCTTGAACACACCACGTTTTTCGGTGACGGCCAGGGAATGGATCAGCGCCGTGCCCACCAGCCATGGCATGAAGGAGGCGTTTTCCACCGGGTCCCAGAACCACCAGCCGCCCCAGCCGAGTTCGTAGTAGGCCCACCACGAACCCAGGGTGATGCCGACGCCGAGGAAAGCCCAGGCCACGATCGTCCACGGCCGCGACCAACGGGCCCACGCCGCGTCCAGGCGCCCACCGAGCAACGCGGCGATGGCGAAGGCGAAGGCCACGGAGAAGCCGACATAACCCATGTACAGCATCGGCGGGTGAACGATCAGGCCGATGTCCTGCAACAGTGGGTTGAGATCGCGGCCGTTGGCGGGGATCTGCGGCAGGATGCGCGCAAAGGGGTTGGAGGTGAGGATCAGGAAGCTGAGGAACCCGGTGCTAATCATCCCCATCACTGCCAGCACGCGAGCCAGCATCACCTGCGGCAACTGCCGGGAGAACACCGAAACCGCGAAGGTCCAGCCGCCGAGGATCAACGCCCACAGCAGCAGCGAGCCTTCGTGGGCGCCCCACACGGCGCTGAACTTGTAGTACCAGGGCAATGCGGTGTTGGAGTTACTGGCGACATACGCGACGGAAAAGTCGTCGGCCATGAAGGCATAGGTCAGGCAGCCAAACGAGAACGCCAGGAACGCGAACTGGCCCCACGCCGCCGGTTGGGCCAGGCCCATCCACATGCGGTCGCCGCGCCAGGCGCCGAGCAGCGGCACGATGGCCTGGACGATGGAAAAACACAGGGCCAGGATCATCGCCAAATGGCCCAGCTCAGGGATGTAGAGTGACGGGGTCATGGGTTAACCCTCCTTCTTCGCGGGAGCCGGTGCCGACTGGCCGCTGTCGTTGAGGGCCTTGGTGACTTCCGGGGGCATGTACTTCTCGTCGTGCTTGGCCAGCACTTCGTCGGCCACCACCACGCCTTGGGCGTTGAGCTTGCCCAGGGCGACGATGCCCTGGCCTTCGCGGAACAGGTCGGGGAGGATGCCGCGGTAGGTGATGGTCACGGATTTATTGAAGTCGGTGACGACAAAGCGCACGTCCAGCGAGTCGCCGGAGCGTTGCAGCGAACCTTCCTGCACCATGCCGCCGGCGCGGATGCGGGTGTCCTGCGGCGCTTCGCCATTGGCGATCTGGGTCGGGGTGTAGAACAGGTTGATGTTCTGTTGCAGGGCGCTCAAGGCCAGGCCGACGGCAGCGCCAACGCCCACCAGGATTGCGAGGATTATCAACAGACGCTTTTTACGCAGCGGATTCACTTACCGTTCTCCCGGCGCAGACGACGCGCCTCTTGTTGCAGATAACGCTTGCGGGCCAGGATCGGCGCCGCGACGTTGAGAGCCAGCACGGCAAAACAGATGCCGTAGGCCGACCAGACATACAGGCCGTGATGGCCCATGGCGAGAAAATCAGCGAAGGATGCAAAGTTCATCGCGCGCCCCCCAGGGTATCGAGCACATGGGCCTTGACCCAACTGGCGCGGGCTTCGCGCTTGAGCACTTCCAGGCGCATGCGCAGCAACAGCACGGCCCCGAAGAAGCAATAGAAACCCAGCACGGTCAACAGCAGCGGCGCCCACATTTCCACGGGCATGGCCGGTTTTTCGGTGAGGCTGAAGGTGGCGCCCTGGTGCAGGGTGTTCCACCACTCCACCGAGTACTTGATGATCGGGATGTTGATAACCCCGACAATTGCCAGCACCGCGCAGGCCTTGGCCGCGCTGTCACGATTGCTGATGGCGTTGCCCAGGGCAATCAGACCGAAGTACAGAAACAGCAGAATCAGCATGGACGTTAGTCGCGCATCCCAGACCCACCACGAGCCCCAGGTCGGCTTACCCCAGATGGCACCGGTGACCAGCGCCACGGCGGTCATCCACGCGCCGATGGGCGCGGCGCTTTGCAGGGCCACGTCCGCCAGCTTCATCTTCCACACCAGGCCGACAATGCCGCACACGGCGAGCATCACGTAGCAGGACTGGGCCAGCAAGGCGGCGGGCACATGGATGTAGATGATGCGAAAGCTGTTGCCCTGCTGGTAGTCCTGGGGCGCGAACGCCAGGCCCCAGACCGCACCAGCGCCAATCAGCAGCACCGCGGCCACGCTCAGCCAAGGCAGCATTTTGCCGCTGATGCCATAAAACCACTTGGGCGAGCCGAGCTTATGAAACCAAGTCCAGTTCATTACTGTTTCCATCACGGGTGCTCTTCGTCAGAGCGAGGAGCCAGGGTCTTTACTGGTCAAAAACTGACCAGACCTCATTATTCGCCGACACTGATCTTCAGGCCAGCGGCTATTGCAAAGGGTGTCAGGGTTACCGCCAGGGCGGTCAGGCTGCCAAGCCACAGCAGGTAACCCGTGGCCGGCATGCCTTGCAACGCCGCCTGCAAGGCGCCGCTGCCCAGGATCAACACCGGGATGTACAACGGCAGGATCAACAGCGCCAGCAGCAAGCCGCCGCGCTTCAAACCCACCGTCAGCGCCGCCCCTACCGCGCCGAGCAGGCTGAGCACCGGGGTGCCCAGCAGCAACGACAACAACAGGACCGGCAGGCACGCGGTCGGTAAACCGAGCATCAAGGCCAGCAAGGGCGCGAGCAAAACCAGTGCCAACCCGGAAAACGCCCAGTGTGCCAGTACCTTGGCTAAAACCAGAAGAGGTAGGGGGTGCGACGAAAGGACCCACTGTTCAAGGGAACCATCCTCGAAATCACTGCGAAAAAGCCCGTCCAGCGAGAGCAGGACGGACAAAAGGGCCGCTACCCAGACCAGCCCCGGAGACAAGGTTTGCAACAATTGAGTCTCGGGGCCGACCGCCAATGGGAACAGCGCCACCACAATGGCGAAAAACACCAGGGGGTTGGCCAGGTCCGCCGGGCGACGGAACAGCAACTGCGCTTCACGGGCCAACAACAGGCCAAAGACACTCATGGCCGACCTCCCAGGTAAACGCCCAGGTCGAGGTCGCGGTAACCCCGGGGCATGCGGCTGAGCGTGTGGTGGGTGGTGAGGATAACCATGCCACCCTGCTCGCAATGGCGGGCCAGGTGTTCTTCGAGCTGAGCCACGCCTTGCTTGTCGAGGGCGGTGAAGGGTTCATCGAGAATCCACAGCGGCGGGCCGTCCAGGTACAGGCGCGCCAAGGCCACGCGGCGCTTCTGCCCGGCGGACAGGGTGTGGCACGGCACATCCTCGAACCCACGCAGGCCCACCGCCGCCAACGCCTGCCAGATCGCCTCGCGGCCAACCGGTTGGTGCAGGGCACAGAGCCAACTGAGGTTTTCTTCGGCGCTGAGCAAGTCCTTGATGCCGGCGGCGTGGCCGATCCACAACAGGTTCTGCGCCAGTTCCGTGCGCTGGGCATTGAGGGGCTGGCCGTTGAGCAGGATCTGCCCGGCGGTAGGCTGCATCAACCCGGCCAGCAGGCGCAGCAGGCTGGTCTTGCCGCTGCCGTTGGGGCCGCTGATCTGCAACATATCGCCGCTGGCCAGACGCAGTTCGAGCTGTTCGAACAACATCCGCAAGTCGCGCTCACAGGCGAGCGCTACGGCTTCAAGGAAAGGGCTGGTCAAGAGATCACGGGCCTTTACGGTTCAAGTCGGCAGGGGAGCGGCCGTTAAAGTGCTACAGGATAAATGCAACGGCGGGCTGTTCTAGAGAGCTGCGTCAAAGTTTTGCGATGTTTTCGCCATGCCCTCCAAGACGGCCGGCATTATACATGCAGCGCCCTACACTAAAGAGGGCTATTTCCACAGGTTGCGACCCGATGACAGGCGACATGAACATCCTCCCGCTGCCCGCACCCGCCCCGGCCACCCCCCGGCCGGCGCTGATAAGTGGCGAATTGCTCAAGCTGTTGCAGCCGCTCGAAGGGCTGATTGCCCCCGGGCAGACCGCCAAGGCCGAGGTGCTGTCCCTCAAGCCGACCGACCAGAACTTCCAGTTGCTGCTCAAGGTCACCCTCGACGGCGGCCGCCAAACCACCGTGCAAGCCACCAGCACCCAGCCGTTACCCCAAGGCACCAGCCTGGCGGTAAGCCAGCCGTCGGCGGGCAACCTGGCCATCACTGTGCAACAGGCGCAAGCGGCCAACGTTGCCACCCTCACCCGCCTCGACACCGCCCAACTGCCGGTGGGCACCCTGCTGCAAGGCAAGGTGCTGACCACCCAAGCACTGCCCCAGGCAGCGGGGCAACCGGCGGTGTTCCGCTCCATGGTCAGCCTGCTCAACAGTGCCCTGAGCGGCAGCACCCTGAGCATCGACAGCCCGCAGCCGCTACGCATCGGCAGCTTGCTCAGCGTACTGGTCCAGGGCAGCCAGACGCTGAGCTTCGTGCCCACCGCCGGGCGCCAGGAACAAATGGCCGTGGCCCAGCAGTTGCAAACCCAATTCAGCCGCCAGGCGTCCCTTGAAGGTGTGCTCACGGCACTGAAGAACCTGCCCGCCACCGGCACCGCTTCGGCCGAACTGCGCAGCGCCGCGCAAACCCTGCTGGCCGGCCTGCCCGACATCCAGCAACTGAGCAGCCCCAAAGGCCTGGCCCTGGCCCTGGCCAACAGCGGCGTGTTCCTGGAAGCCAAGCTGCTGGGCGGGCAAACCCCGGGCCTGGCCCCCGACCTCAAGGCCAACCTGCTGCGCCTGATCGGCCAGGCCCTGCCGCAACTGCCGGCCAGCACCAATTTCAACGCGATCATTGCTGGCAACACCCTGGCCCAGGCCTTGCCGAGCATGATCCGCGGGGCCCTAGGCACCCTCGGCCAGGTCAGCGCCAAGCCCCAGCCCAGCGGCTTCCCGCTGCCGTCGCGGCTGCTCGGTGGCGGTGAAGGCGAGGAAGACCTGGAACAACTGCTGCGCCTGGCCGCCGCCGCCGTCTCGCGCCTGCAAAGCCATCAACTGGCCAGCCTGGAACAGAGCCGCACCCTTCCCGACGGCACCGTGCTCAGCACCTGGCAACTGGAAATCCCCATGCGCACCTTGCAAGACATCGTGCCGCTACAGGTCAAGTTCCAGCGCGAAGACACCCCGGAAAAAGCCCCCGACGAGCACCGCCGCGAAGCCGAGCCCAAGCAACTGTTGTGGCGGGTGGACCTGGCTTTCGACATGGAGCCTCTAGGCCCGCTGCAAGTGCAGGCGCAGTTGAGCCAGGGCCGTTTGTCCAGCCAGTTGTGGGCCGAGCGGCCCTACACAGCGCAGCTGATTGAAAGCCACTTGGGCGGTTTGCGGGAGAAACTGCTGGCATCGGGGCTTAACGTCGGCGATCTGGATTGCCACCTCGGTGTGCCGCCCCAAGGCGCGCAAACCCGTCTCGAACAACGCTGGGTCGATGAAACCGCATGAGCCATCCCACTGAACCGCGCCAGGCCATCGCCCTCAAGTACGACGGCCAGCAAGCCCCGACCCTGACCGCCAAGGGCGACGACGCGTTGGCCGAAGCCATCATCAAGCTCGCCCAAGACTGCAACGTGCCGATCTATGAAAACGCCGAATTGGTGAAATTGCTCGCCCGCATGGAGTTGGGCGACAGCATCCCGGAGGAGCTGTACCGCACCATCGCCGAGATCATCGCCTTCGCCTGGACCCTCAAAGGCAAGTTCCCGGCCGGCTACGACCCCGACGCCCCGCCCGTGGAGCGGGACGTGACGGCCCGAGGTGAGGATTACTGACGCTTGCTACAGCAGGCATCAGCTTTTGTGCAATTTGCTCATCAGCTCGGCCTCGGCCTGGGTCAAACCGCAGGACTGGGTGAGTTCATCGACGCTGGCGCCCATGCCCACCAGGCGCGCGGCCTGGGCAAAAGACAGGCTGGACGGGTCGCGCTGCTCCAGTTGGGTCAGCTTGTCGGGCAGCGGTGCCACTACCGCCCGCAACTCGTGCAGTGCCTCGCCCATGCGCACACTACCGTTCTGATAGTCGTCGACACGCTTGGCCAACTCCTTGATGCGCTGGTCGCGCAGCGCATCGCCCTGGGCCTGTTGCGCGGCGATGCCACGCTGGCTGCGGATGTACGCCACAAACATCGCCAGCGTGCCTGCCCAAAAGAGGAACAGGACAATCACAGCCACCTCAAGAATCAATCAGATGTTCTCCAGTTCCGACCATTCTTCTTCGCTCATCATTTTGTCCAGCTCAACCAGGATCAGCAGTTCGTTGTTCTTGTTGCACACGCCCTGAATGAACTTGGCCGACTCTTCGTTACCGACATTGGGTGCGGTCTCGATTTCCGACTGCCGCAGGTAAACCACTTCAGCCACGCTATCGACCATGATCCCGACCACTTGCTTGTCGGCTTCGATAATCACGATGCGCGTGTTGTCGCTGATCTCGGCGTTCATCAGGCCAAAGCGCTGGCGGGTGTCGATTACCGTGACCACATTACCGCGCAGGTTGATGATGCCCAGCACATAGCTGGGCGCGCCCGGCACCGGGGCGATCTCGGTGTAACGCAGCACTTCTTGCACGCGCATCACGTTGATGCCGTACGTTTCGTTGTCCAGCTTGAAGGTCACCCATTGCAGGATCGGATCTTCGGAACTCTGTAGAGACGACGACTTATTCATACCCCTGACCCCTTAAAAAACCGTTGGTAACGGTGTGTGTTCTGTGCGGCCGCACCGGGGCGCGGCCTATTGTTTGTCGGTTATTTCGATTTGACGACCTGCATGTGCCTAGCCCCGCCGCTGGCGATCAACTCTGCCAGTTCGGCAACGTCGAGCAACGCGCACATGTGTTCGATCACGGTGCCCGCCAGCCACGGCCGTTGGCCACGGTGGGTGCGCCACTTGATTTCATTAGGGTTCAAGCGCAGCGAACGGCTGACCTGATGCACCGCCAGCCCCCATTCATAGCCCTGAACCGAGATCACGTATTGCAGGCCCTGGCGAAAGTCGTCGCGATAGCGATCAGGCATCACCCAGCGCGCGGTGTCCAGTACCTTCAGATTGCCGGCCTGGCTGGGCAGGATGCCGAGGAACCATTCCGGCTGGCCGAACAGCGGTGTCAGCTCTTGCCCGGCCAGGGAGTAGATCGAACCCAGGCACACCAACGGCACCGCCAGGGTCAGCCCGGCCACGTCAAACAGCAGGCACTCGAACGGCTCGGCGGCCCACGCCGGGCGCCCGTCGCCTTCCGTCGGCGGCGGGGTCTGGCTGGGCGGCAGGTGCACTTCGGCCACCGGCACCACCAGGTTCTGCAACAGCGGCGCCACCGGCGATACCGAGGCCAACACCGGCGCGGGCGCCTCCCGTACGGCCACGGCCACCGGCGCCGCAACGGCTGGCGCGCGGGCTTTTTCGGCGTCGCGGGCCTGTTCTTCGAGCACGGCGGCCTGGAACTCATCCAGAGCGGCCTCGACCTCGACGACGGTTTCCAGCACCACGGCCGCCGGCGTCAGTTCTTCCTCGGTGGCGTCTTGCAGCAACGCGTCCAGGTAGGATTGCAGCGCCAGTTGCGGGCGGGTCTTGAGCTCGACAGGACGATTCATGTGTATGCCCATGGGCCAAGCCTGTCACTGATAGATGTAAAGGTTATCGGCCGGATAGCGCTGGGGCTTGAATGGACGGCTGCGTGCTTCATCTCACGCCACCTGCGCCACAAGTTGTTGGGCCAGCAAATGCTTGAGCAGCGCCCGGTAGGCCAGCACGCCACGGCTTTTGCCGTCGAATTGCGAAGGCGTGACCCCGGCCCGGCTAGCGTCGCGCAGGCGCGTGTCCACCGGGATGTAGCCTTGCCAGATATCGTCGGGGTACAGGTCGCGCAACACCCGCAATGTACCCAGGGATGCCTGGGTGCGGCGGTCGAACAAGGTTGGCACGATGCTGAACGGCAACGCTTGTTTGCGCGAGCGGTTAATCATCGCCAGGGTGTTGACCATGCGCTCCAGGCCCTTGACCGCCAGGTGTTCGGTTTGCACCGGGATCACCAGTTGCTGGCTTGCCGCCAGGGCGTTGACCATCAGCACCCCGAGCAACGGCGGGCTGTCGATGATCGCGTAATCGAAATCCTGCCACAGCTGCGCCAGGCTCTTGGCGATCACCAGGCCCAGGCCGCTCTGCCCCGGCGATTGGCGCTCAAGGGTGGCCAGCGCCGTGCTGGAGGGCAACAGCGAGATGCGCTCGTCGCTGGTGGACAGCAGCAACTGCCCCGGCAAGCCGTCGGGCACACTGCCTTTGTGCAGGAACAGGTCGTAGCAACTGTGCTCCAACTGGTCGGGGTCGTAACCGAAGTAACTGGTCATCGACCCGTGGGGGTCGAGATCGACCACGACCACGCGCTTGCCGGCTTCGGCCAGCAACCCGGCCAAGGCGATGGAACTGGTGGTTTTACCAACACCACCCTTTTGATTGGCGACTGCCCAGACTCTCATTCAGATGGTTCCTCCCGGTCGAATAGGCTCAACCGAGACATAGCGCATTTATAGGGCGGGTGACGGAGAATTGACGGCGCTCTCGCGTCCCGGCGACTTAACAGGCGGCGGTGCAGTTTGTGTGCCAGCACGCTTGAGCGCGGCGTCCGGTTGCGCCTTGGCGGTTCCGGTGCCGGTCAGGCTGCGGCGTACATCCAGGTTGCGCGACACCACCAGCACCGCGCGGCGGTTGCGGGCGCGGCCTTCGGCGGTGGCGTTGTTGGCCACGGGCTGGAACTCGCCATAGCCCACCGACGCCATGCGCCCGGGGTTTACACCCTGCATGGCGAGCATGCGCACGATGCTCGACGAGCGGGCCGAGGACAGTTCCCAGTTGGAGGGATAGAGCGCGGTGTGGATCGGCTGGTCATCGGTGAAGCCTTCGACGTGGATCGGGTTATCGAAGGGTTTGAGGATGGCCGCCACCTTGTCGATGATGGTGAACGCCACATCGCTGGGCATGGCGTCGCCGCTGCCGAACAACAGGCTGGAACTCAATTCGATTTCTACCCACAACTCGTTGCCGCGCACCGTCATCTGGTTGCTACTAATCAGGTCGCCAAACGCGGCGCTGATGTCATCGGCAATGGACTTGAGCGGATCGTTGCTGCCCTGGCCGATGCCGGCGTCGAGCTGGTCGCTGTCTTTGACCAGGGGCTGGGCCGGGGTCACGGTCTTGGCCCGTTCGTCGCCGATCTGGATCGGCCGCAGGGCACGGTCCGAGTCGGTGAACACCCCCACCAGCGCTTCGGAAATGACCTTGTACTTGCCTTCGTTGATCGACGATATGGAGTACATCACCACGAAAAACGCGAACAGCAAGGTGATGAAGTCCGCGTAGGACACCAGCCAGCGTTCGTGGTTGACGTGTTCTTCAGGTTGGCGGCGACGACGGCTCACGGTGCATTCCCCCCATCAGTCCATGAAGCCTTGCAGCTTCAGCTCAATGGAGCGCGGGTTCTCGCCCTCGGCAATCGAGAGGATGCCTTCGAGCAGCATTTCCCGGTAACGGGACTGGCGCAGGGCTATCGACTTGAGCTTGCTGGCGATCGGCAGTAGCACCAGGTTGGCACTGGCCACGCCGTAGATGGTGGCGACGAAGGCCACGGCAATACCGCTGCCCAGTTGGGTCGGGTCGGCCAGGTTGCCCATCACGTGGATCAGGCCCATCACCGCGCCGATGATGCCGATGGTCGGCGCGTAGCCGCCCATGCTTTCAAAGAACCGCGCCGCTTCGATGTCGCGGCTTTCCTGGGTGTAGAAATCCACTTCCAAAATGCTGCGGATGGCCTCCGGCTCGGCGCCGTCGACCAGCAGTTGCAGGCCTTTGCGCGAGTAGTCATCGGGTTCGGCGTCGGCCACCCCTTCAAGCCCCAGCAAACCTTCCTTGCGCGCGGTCAGGCTCCAGTTGACGACACGGTCGATGCCGCCGGCCAGGTCAACCCGCGGCGGAAAGAGGATCCAGCCGACAATCTGCATGGCGCGCTTGAACGCGCTCATGGGCGATTGCAGCAACGCCGCGCCAATGGTCCCGCCCAGCACGATCAGCGCCGCCGGGCCGTTGGCCAACGCACTCAGGTGGCCACCTTCGAGGTAGTTGCCACCGATGATGGCGATAAACGCCATGATGATCCCGATTAGGCTCAGTACATCCATCAGATACACGCCTCGACCAGATGCCTGCCGATGTCGTCCAGGCCATACACCGCGTCAGCCAGGTCCGCTTTGACGATGGCCATCGGCATGCCGTAGATCACACAACTGGCCTCGTCCTGGGCCCAGACCGAACTGCCGCCCTGCTTGAGCAGGCGCGCGCCTTCGCGGCCGTCCGCGCCCATGCCGGTGAGCACCACCGCCAGAACTTTGTCGCCGTAGGACTTGGCCGCCGAACCAAAGGTGATATCCACGCACGGCTTGTAGTTCAAGCGCTCGTCACCCGGCAGGATTTTCACCGTGCCACGGCCATCGACCATCATCTGCTTGCCGCCCGGGGCCAGCAGCGCCAGGCCCGGACGCAGGATGTCGCCATCCTCGGCTTCCTTGACGCTGATGCGGCACAGCTTGTCCAGGCGCTCGGCGAAAGCCTTGGTGAAGGCCGCGGGCATGTGCTGGATCAGCACGATGGGCGCCGGGAAGTTGCCCGGCAGTTGGGTCAACACCCGCTGCAAGGCAACCGGCCCGCCGGTGGAGGTACCAATGGCCACCAACTTGTAGGCTTTGCGCTTGGGCGCCGGCGAACTCGGCGCGGCGGCCGGCGCAACACGGGCCGGCACGGGTGCCGGGGCGCTGCGCACGGGCGCGCTGGTGCCGTAGCTGCTGGGCGCGGGGGCCGCAGCGGCAACTGGCTGGGGCGCGGGTGCGCTGTAAGCGCTAAAACGGCGGTTACTGCGCGAGATGGTATGGACCTTCTCGCACAGCATCTGCTTGACCTTCTCGGGGTTGCGCGAGATGTCTTCGAAATTTTTGGGCAGGAAGTCCACCGCGCCGGCATCCAGCGCATCCAGGGTCACCCGGGCGCCTTCGTGGGTCAGCGAGGAAAACATCAAGACCGGTGTAGGGCAGCGCTGCATGATGTGCCGCACTGCGGTGATGCCATCCATCATCGGCATCTCGTAGTCCATGGTGATGACGTCTGGCTTGAGGGCCAGCGCCTGATCGATCGCCTCTTTGCCGTTGGTCGCCGTGCCGACGACCTGGATATTGGAATCCGCTGAAAGAATTTCCGAGACGCGGCGGCGGAAGAAACCCGAATCATCCACCACCAGGACCTTGACTACCATAAACACTCCGTTAGGCGGGGCGAGGCAATCGCCCGGCCCCACCAGAATCAAATACGCCGTGCGGCGTAACGCTTGAGCATGCTCGGAACATCGAGAATCAGGGCGATGCGGCCGTCACCGGTAATGGTGGCGCCGGACATGCCCGGGGTGCCCTGGAGCATCTTGCCCAAAGGCTTGATGACCACTTCTTCCTGGCCCACCAATTGATCGACCACAAAGCCGATGCGCTGGGTGCCCACCGACAGGATCACCACGTGGCCCTCGCGCTGCTCTTCATGGGCGGCGGACGCCACCAACCAGCGCTTGAGGTAGAACAGCGGCAACGCCTTGTCGCGCACGATCACCACTTCCTGGCCATCGACCACGTTGGTGCGCGACAGGTCCAGGTGGAAGATCTCGTTGACGTTGACCAGCGGGAAGGCGAATGCCTGGTTGCCCAGCATGACCATCAGGGTCGGCATGATCGCCAGGGTCAACGGCACCTTGATGACGATCTTCGAGCCCTGGCCCTTGGTCGAGTAGATGTTGATGGAGCCGTTGAGCTGGGAAATCTTGGTTTTCACCACGTCCATGCCCACGCCACGGCCCGACACGTCGGAAATCTCGGTCTTGGTCGAGAAGCCCGGAGCGAAGATCAGGTTGTAGCACTCGGTATCGCTCAGACGATCGGCTGCGTCCTTGTCCATCACCCCGCGCTTGACCGCGATGCCCCGCAGGATGTTCGCGTCCATGCCTTTGCCGTCATCGGAAATCGACAGCAGGATATGGTCGCCTTCCTGTTCGGCGGCCAGGATCACCCGGCCCAGGCGTGCCTTGCCCGACTCTTCGCGCTCCTGGGGCGACTCGATACCGTGGTCGACCGCGTTGCGCACCAAGTGGACCAGCGGGTCGGCCAGGGCTTCGACGAGGTTTTTGTCCAGGTCGGTTTCTTCGCCCACCAGCTCCAGGCTGATCTCTTTCTTGAGCTGGCGCGCCAGGTCACGAACCAGGCGCGGGAAGCGCCCGAAGACCTTCTTGATCGGCTGCATGCGGGTTTTCATCACCGCGGTCTGCAGGTCGGCGGTCACCACGTCCAGGTTGGAAACGGCCTTGGACATGGCTTCGTCGCCGCTGTTCAGGCCCAGGCGCACCAGGCGGTTACGCACCAGCACCAGTTCGCCCACCATGTTCATGATTTCGTCCAGGCGCGCGGTATCGACGCGCACCGTGGTTTCCGCTTCGCTGGCCTGTTTTTCCGCCGGCGCGGCAGCGGCGGCACGGGCCGGCGCGGGGGCTGCAGCCCTGGCCGCCGGGGCTGGGGCTGGGGCTGGCGCCGCTGCTGCAGGTGCGGGCGCCGGGGCGGCCTTGGCCACGGGGGCCGCGACAGCCGCCGCAACCGCTGGGGTCTCGGCGCTGAACTTGCCTTTGCCGTGCAGCTCGTCGAGCAGGGATTCGAATTCGTGATCGGAAATCAGATCGCCGCCCACCGCAGCGGCCGTCGCCGCAGGCGCAGGTTTGGCGTCGGCGATAGCACTTTCCAGGGCATCGACGGCAAAGTTGCCCTTGCCATGCAACTGGTCGAGCAGTGCTTCGAACTCGTCGTCGGTGATGTCGGTGCTGGCCGCCGCTGGTGCAGCGGCGGCAGGTTCGGCGGCGGGCGCCACGGCGTCCACGGCGAACTGGCCCTTGCCATGCAGTTGGTCAAGCAGGGACTCGAACTCGGCATCGGTAATGTCATCGCTGCCACCCGCCGCCACGGCGGCGGGCGCCGGCGCTTCGGCCTGGGCCTTGACCGCATTGAGCGAGTCCAGCAGTTGCTCGAATTCGTTGTCGGTAATGTCGCCGCCGGCGCTTTCAGGCTCGGGCTCGGCCGCAGCCGGGGCCGGTTCAGCCGCAGGCGCAGGCTGGTCGGTGGCTGGCAGCGCCAGGCGTGCCAGGGCTGCCAGCAGTTCCGGCGTAGCAGCGGTGATCGCAGAGCGCTCACGCACTTGGCTGAACATGCCGTTGACCGCGTCCAGGGCTTCGAGAACCACGTCCATCAGTTCCGAGTCGACGCGCCGTTCACCCTTGCGCAGGATGTCGAACACGTTCTCGGCGATGTGACAGCACTCCACCAGCTCATTGAGCTGGAGGAAGCCGGCGCCCCCTTTTACAGTGTGAAAACCGCGAAAAATTGCATTGAGCAAGTCCGCATCATCCGGTCGGCTTTCCAGCTCGACCAGTTGTTCGGACAGCAACTCAAGAATCTCGCCGGCCTCAACCAGGAAATCCTGAAGGATCTCTTCATCGGCGCCGAAGCTCATTTTTGTGGGTGCTCCTAGAATCCAAGACTGGAAAGCAAATCGTCTACATCGTCCTGACCGGACATAACGTCTTCACGTTTATCGGCATGAATCTGCGGACCTTCACCCTGCGCCAGGTGTTTTTGTGGATCTTTTTGCGCCAGGATCTCGTCGCGGTCATGCTCGATGCCCGCAAACCGGTCGACCTGGCTGGCCATCAGCACCAGCTTGAGCAAGTTGCTTTCGACTTCCGTGACCAGTTGTGTCACCCGCTTGATGACCTGGCCGGTGAGGTCCTGGTAATCCTGGGCCAGCAGAATGTCGTTGAGGTTGCCCGACACCACGCGTGTTTCTTTCTCGCTGCGGGCCAAAAAAACCTCGACCCGGCGCGCCAGATCGCGAAACTCTTCGGCACCCACTTCGCGGCGCATGAAACGTGCCCAGTCCGCGCTCAGGGCCTGGGCGTCGTGGCCCAAACCGTTGACCAGCGGCGTGCTGTTTTCCACCAGGTCCATGGTGCGATTGGCCGCAGCCTCGGTCAGCCTGACAACATAACCCAGGCGTTCAGTGGCATCCGTGATCTGGGACACTTCTTCGGCTTGCGGCATGTGCGGGTCGATCTGGAAGTTGACGATGGCGCTGTGCAATTCGCGCGTCAGCTTGCCGACTTCCTGGTACAGGCCGCGGTCACGGGTCTGGTTGAGCTCATGGATCAGTTGCACCGCGTCGCCGAACTTGCCTTTTTCAAGGCTTTCGACCAATTCGTGGGCATGTTTTTTCAGAGTCGATTCAAAATCGCCCTGCGATGATTCGTTATGCTCCATAGCGCCCCCGTGGCGGACTGGCTTCGCGCATCAACCGATGCGTTCGAAGATTTTTTCAATCTTTTCTTTCAACGCCTGGGCCGTGAAGGGTTTGACTACATAGCCGTTCACCCCGGCCTGGGCTGCTTCGATGATCTGTTCGCGCTTGGCTTCAGCGGTGACCATCAACACCGGCAGGTGCTTGAGTTTTTCGTCGGCGCGCACATGGCGCAGCAAGTCGATACCGGTCATGCCAGGCATGTTCCAGTCCGTCACCAGAAAGTCGATGCTGCCGCTGTTGAGCACAGGGATGGCGGTAGTGCCGTCGTCTGCCTCGACCGTGTTGGTGAACCCAAGGTCACGCAACAGGTTTTTTATGATCCGCCGCATCGTTGAGAAGTCATCAACGATGAGGATTTTCATGTTCTTGTCCAA